>LFRM01101680.1_pt1 | contig 48853 bp, 39 predicted proteins | sample 618341 | NCBI WGS metagenome assembly LFRM01 (sample SAMN03654438, study PRJNA283298) | anaerobic digester metagenome | isolation source: pool of bioreactors CSTR01a, CSTR02a, and CSTR03a thermophilic anaerobic... | place: Denmark: Kgs. Lyngby | collected 2014-05-21 | reverse complement strand
AGGGAACTCAGGGGTAGGCAAAACCCATATAGCTACTGCCCTGGCTTATGAAGCCTGCCGCCAAGGAATGAAGGTTAAATTCTATACTGCTGCCGGACTGATAAACGAGATGCTGGCAGCTCAACAAGAATACAAGTTAAACCGTTTGGAAAAGCAGTTTCTATCCTATCACCTGGTAGTGATAGATGAACTGGGCTATGTCCCTTTTAGTAAAACCGGCGCTGAACTACTGTTCCAATTCTGTTCAGCACGTCACGAACGGGGCAGCCTGATTATTACCACTAATCTTGAATTTCCCAAATGGACGGAGGTGTTGCTAGACGCACAGTTGACGGCAGCATTGCTGGATAGGCTCACCCACAAAGCCCATATCCTAAACATCAATGGCGAAAGCTACCGCTTTAAGCAGGCTCTCGCCAGGCAATCCACTGATTAATTTTTTNNTTTTTGCGTAAGTGGCCTAATTTCTGACCAGCGAATTGCCTAATTTTTAATTGACATTAACACCTGTTTAGGCAAGCAGGGACGATTTTCTGTCAAAACTCAAGCTTTTGTGTCTTGAGATGATTTTTATCGACATGGCAGAAAATCGTCCCTTTTTGCTGGGAATATCTTGTTATCCTTATCGGGCCGGTTTTCTAAGAAGAATAGATCCAGCATCAAGGAAATATCAACAATATATAGAATATTTAAATAAGTCTAAAATTACCGGGGAAAGGATAGGGGGAAAGCCGGGTGCTGAAGCTCAGTAAAATGCCCAAGAAATACCTGGACGTAATTGAGATGATTTTCAATGAGTTTGATGGTGCTCTTATTGTTGACGAAAATGGAATCATCCGTATCATTACCGATTATTATTGCCGGGAAAGTGGTCTGTCCAAGGAGAAAGTACTGGGCCGCAGAGTAGACGAAGTTTTTCCCAATACCCGTATGCTGGAGGTATTGCGCACCGGCAAACCTATCATTGCTGACCTTTGGGAACTTAACGGAAAAGCCCAGATAGTATCCCGGGTACCCATTACAGCAGAGGGCCAAATCATTGGCGCCGCAGGATTTAGTATTTTTCGCTATTTGGATGAAGCCCAGGGGTTCGCCCGGCGCATTTCCAAAATGTTTTCCGAATTGAAATATTATAAAGAAGAAGTCAAGCGTTTGTCTTCGGCTAAGTATTCCCTGGCTTCCATCGTGGGCAGGAGTGAAGCCATACTGGAAGCCAAGGAACAGGTGCGCATGGTCGCCAGTACCTCTATACCTGTATTGATAACCGGAGAAACCGGCACAGGCAAGGAACTGTTTGCCCATGCCATTCATCAGGAAAGCAACCGCCGTGAATACCCGCTGATTAGAGTAAACTGTGCTTCCATTCCCGACAATCTGCTGGAAAGCGAATTGTTCGGCTATGAAGAAGGAGCCTTTACCGGAGCCCGTAAAGCAGGGAAACCGGGCAAATTTGAACTGGCTGACAAAGGTACTCTCTTTTTGGATGAGGTATCTGAACTGTCCTGGGTTTCCCAAGCCGGCCTGCTGAGAGTGCTGCAGGAAAAGGAATTGGAACGAGTGGGTGGCACTCAGACTATTCCTGTAGATGTGAGGATCATTTCAGCCACCAATAGTTCCCTGCGGGATATGGTAAGCCAGGGAAAATTCCGCAAGGACTTGTTTTTCCGGTTGGATGTTTTTCCGATTTACATACCGCCCCTACGGGAGCGGATGGAGGATTTGGAACCCCTGGTAGAGTGCTTTATAAGTCGATACAACCAGGAAACCGGAGGACGTATCGAAGGCATTTCCAAAGAAGCTTTAGCCCGCCTGCACCAATATCACTGGCCGGGCAATGTGCGGGAACTGAACACGGTAATTGAACGGGCCTGCATTGATGCTGGGGAAGGGATAATAACTCTGGACAATTTGCTGCGGTTTGCCGGTCAGAAAAATGGTGCCGGCAACCGGTTTAAATACCAGGGATTTGATCTGGCCAAAGCCCGGGAAGAAGCGGAAAAGCAGACTATATTAAGGGCCCTTAAAGCCTGTGGGGGCAACAAGACCCAGGCTGCCCAATTATTAGGACTAAGCCGCAGTGCGCTGTATTATAAGATGGAGCAGTATAAAATCGGCAATTCTTTGACTGAATCTTCAAAATAGTGTGTAAAATGTTTTAAACATTGCCCAAAAATTAGTACACTGAAAACGTTATACATCCGCAGTGGTATGGATAGGGCACCTGACCAAGGGTGTAAGAAAAGCTGTACACTACAGAGGGCTGGGTCATGTCTGGTCTATATTAAATTCGAGTAAAATCGGCAGTTATTGTACTGGCATGTTTTGTGCAATACCCCCGGTTGAATTTTTATTATAGGGGGTATTATAGTATGGCCATTTCAGAAAAGCGACTTCCACGAGCCCATGTTAAGTATGCTAATTGGAAAGAAGAATACCAGGCAAAATTAATGGATGCAGCGGATGCAGCAGCTTTGGTTAAGGATAATGATGTAATTATGATGCCGGGAGGAACCTGTATTCCCCATGATTTTTCGGTGGCTTTGAGCAACCGGGTCAGTGAACTGAGGAATGTTACTGTCTGCCTGGGATTGGCCCTGAAACTCTACGACTATATGCAGCCCCAGTATAAAGAGCACATTCACATCGAAACTCCCTTTGTGGGACCGGTGGAGCGTATGTGCCTGGAGTGGAAAACCGCCCAGTATATACCGGTCCATTTAAACCAGCTGGCTGAATGGATGGATTGCCGCAAGCCCAATGTCACTTCTTTTGTGGTCACCCCTCCTGATGAAAACGGATATATGAATCGCTCCTGTTTTGGCGGTTTGGTTCCCCGCCGGGCTATTCAGCGCTGTGATCTGGTAATTGCCGAGGTGAATCCCCGCACTCCCTGGCTGGTAAGTGATGATTTGAAAATCCACGTTTCCGAAGTAGATGTGATTCTGGAAAGCGATGCTGATCTGGTAGAAATACCGGATATCCCTATTACTGATGTAGAAAAGCAAATCGCTCAGTATATTGTGGAAATGATTCCTGATGGTTCCACCGTTCAGCTGGGGCTGGGAGGCCTGGCCAATGCCATCGGCTATTTCCTCCACGACAAGAAGGATCTGGGGGTTCACACGGAAGTGGTGCAGAACTCCATTATGGAACTTATGAAATCAGGAGTAGTTAACAACAGCAAGAAAAACATTTATCCCGGCATTACCACCGGTACCTTTTGTGTGGGGGATGCCAAGCTGTGGAATTATGTGAACCACAACCCTAAATTCTGGTTTATGGAAGTGGAGAAAAACAATGATCCTTATTTTATAGGGCAGCATGACAATCTGATCTCAATCAACAATGCCCTGATGATGGATTTGACTGGCCAGGTGGCATCGGAATCTATTCGTCATAGGCAATACAGCGGTACCGGCGGGCAGGTTAATTTTGTCTGGGGTGCTCGTTTTTCCAAAGGCGGCAAAAGTATTATCGCCCTTAACTCCACCTTCACCGACCGGGAGGGCAAACTGAAATCCCGGATAGTACCTTTCCTGCCGGCCGGTACGATTGTATCCACACCCCGCAATGATGTGGAATATATTGTAACTGAGTATGGAGTAGCCAACCTGCGTTATAAGAGTGTAGGCGAGCGGGTACGGGAAATGATACGCTTATCCCATCCCCAATTCAGAGATGAGTTACTTTTCCAGGCCAAACAAATAGGCTGGATTTAAATATCAGCCCTTTGCCCCCTGGAAGGCTCCCCTTGACAGCAGCAAGCCCGTTAATGGAGGAGCCCGGGGGCACTTTTTTGCTCTTATACCTGCCGGGATTTGGACTACGTAGAAGCAGAGATTCCGTCGACATAGCCGGAAGACACCATTAATTCGTAGATTTTCAAGGCAACGAAAAGGTTGGCCCGATCCTCAATTTTTTGCAGGTTCATGCCGGTAAGTTCCTCAACCTGTTTGAGCCTGTAGCGAAGGGTATTGATATGCAGGTGCAGGCGTTCAGCCGCAGCTTTCACATCCAGGTTGGCATCAAACAGGCAGCGCAGGCTGACCAGAAGTTCTCGCTGGTTTTCCCGGTCGAAATTAATTACCGGCCCTAGGAATTTTTCATAGAACTGAACCAGTACCTTGGGTTCATTCTGGCAGATCAGGGAAAAGACTCCCAGGTCAGAGAAATGCTTAATGAAAAAGCTGTTGCCCACCAGCTTGGACAGGTGGAGAGCAAAAATGGCTTCTTTGTAACTGCGGTGCAGATCGGGTAACGGATACTTGTTGCCAATGCCGAAGGATACCCGGTAGCCAAACTTCTTCAGAATATCTTTCTGGTGCTGGGTGATATGTTTTATATGCTTTTCCCAGCCGTATTCTATTTCCAGGGTTTTCTGATCATAATGAGTAGGGCACACAAAAACCAGGTATTTGTTTTCCCACACGGTACAGATGATATCCAGATCCTTATATGCCAGCCAGTCCTTGGAGTGAGAAAGCAGGGTATCCATTTCCCTTTTGGTAAGGGTATTTTCGGGTTCCATAATGCAGACATAATATAGGCGGTTGATATCTATGAGCGGGTAGGTATGCTTGAGAAGATCCTTGATGTTTATGTTCCGCAGCAAAAGGTTGGTAATAAGATGGTCAGTGTTCTGGTTTTCGATGGATTTCAAGATACATGATTTACAAAGGTTTTTATGGCTAATTTGGTTACGCTGAGGTGTTCTGTAAGGACATCAACTTCTTCCGGGGAAACACCTGGGACTACTACATAACCGTCTTTCGGCTGGTTTCCTACTCGAAAGTACAGAGTGGAAGCCATTTCATCGAAATATATGTTTTCCTTCAGGTCCTCAGGCGGCAGGTCGATATAGCGATCATCAGGAGGATCATCGCCGGATCCTTGGCTGCTGGCACAAATCTTTCCCGTATAATCAGTGATAATAAACTGTTTGTCACTGGTCATGCGCAAATATCCAAAAACTTGGTCCAGTTTACCCGTGTCCAGGATGGATTCCACCAAAAGGATGGTGGGATCTGCAGGCTTTCCCATAACATTCCTCCTTTCCCCAATTCCCCGCAATGGCGGATAATCCCAGAAGACATATTCCGTAAGTACGGTAATTTTATCAAATAACAACTTAACAGGAAACCAAGGTATCCGTATGAAATAACCAGGAATGTAGGAAAATGGTGCCCATGTTCGCCATTGTAACTGGATAATTGCTGTTCAAGGGCGATCACTGGTACCCAAAAGCAGCAATTAATATGAGCACTGCGACAAAATACCGGCTTTGCTTTCGTTCAGCAGCACAAAGGATTCTCCCGGAAAAACACAGAATTCGACAGCCATTCCAAATAAGGAATCCCCGCAAATATTCTGCAGCAAAGGCTTCAGCAAATTTCCCCAATTACTCAATCCAGATCAGCCCGACTTAATGGACAAGCTGAAAACGGCAGGAGGTGGTGATACCAGCCGCAACAGCAAGAATCACGAAGGGGGGATTGGGATGTCCAGGCTCAGTTTTTCGCGGAAAACTGTGCTTATAGCAGCTGTACTAGTCGTAGTTATTGGAGCGGCTTCCGCTGCAGTACTTTTAAAAGCCAGTGAAAACCCCAGTTTTTGTGCTACCTGCCATGTAATCCGTCCTTACTATGAGTCCTGGCTGGGAGGAGATCTGCAGGTGGCCAGGCATGCAGAAGCCGACGTCAAGTGCTTGGATTGCCACCACCAGAGTATACCGGAAAAAATTCATGAAGGCATAGCCTTTGTAACCGGAAATTACGAAAAACCCCTTAAAGAACGTGATTTTTCCCGCGAACAATGTCTGGAGTGCCATTGGGAGGATTGGGAACAAACCGTAGCTGCCACTGATTTTGAAATGTCTAATCCCCATGACAGCCATCTGGGCGAGATAGAATGCCACTTGTGCCACAAAATGCATCGGGAGTCGCAGGTTTACTGTGCCCAATGCCATGATTTCGAATGGTTTGAGACCCTGGACAAGAGCTGGAAAATTGCCGATGGTATTTAAGGCTTTATAAGGAGGGATTATTCATGTCTGCAACTGGTATGAACAGGCGTGAGTTCATTAAAAAAACCGCTGCCACTGGATTGGTTCTGGCTGGTACTGCTACCCTGGCAGGATGCGGCCTGGGGTCCGGAGGGGAATCCATAAAATGGAGCGAAGAAGCTGATATAGTGATCATCGGATCAGGTTTTGCCGGTTTGGCTGCTGCTCTGGAAGCCACTGAGGCTGGAGCCAAGGTGAAAATAATTGAAAAAATGCCTACTCCGGGAGGAAACTCCATTATAAATGGTGGCGACATGGCTGCTGCAGGCTCCAAAATGCAGGCGGAAATGGGCATTGAGGATTCCCCGGAATTAATGCTGGAAGATATGCTGAAAGCCGGGCTGTACCTGAACCATCCGGAGAAAGTCAAATTAGTAGCGGAAAGATCTGTAGAGGCCCTGGAGTGGGTTATGAATTATGTTGGCACCAAGTTTGTAACCGTCAACTACCATGGCGGCCACTCTGTGCCCCGTACCCACCAGGCTGAGACCGGCTCTGGCGGCGACATCGTAAGACCTATGCTGGATAAATTGAAGGAAAAAGGAATTGAAGTGGAGACTAACCGGAAGATGGTTCGCTTGATCCAGAATGAGGAAGGCCGGGTAATAGGTGTAGAGGTACTGGACAAATATAAATTTGGACAAGAGGACAGCGGTACTCCTGTGTTCATAAAAGCCAAAAAAGCTGTGATTCTGGCTGCCGGCGGTTTTTCTCAGGATCTGCAGATGCGCATGATCCACGATCCCAAGCTTACCGACAAGTTGGACAGCACCAATCATCTCGGCGCTACTGGAGAAGTGCTGCGGGCGGCCATGAAAATCGGCGCCATGGATGTCCAGCTTGACTGGATACAGTTGGGCCCCTGGGCCAGTCCTGATGAAAAGGGATTCGGGTATGTGCCTCATTTCTGCGAGCGGCTGGTAGGATATGCGCCCATGATCAATCCCAAAACCGGCAAGCGGTTTATTAATGAAACCGGCAATCGCAAAGTAAGAGCCGATGCTATTTTGGAAATAGGTGAACCTGTAATCCATGTAGCCGATGAATATGCTGCCAGAAAACAAGTAATACCCTCCTCCTTCGAAGGCGGCCTGAGAAACGGGTCTATTAAGCAATTTGATACCCTGGAACAGGTGGCTGAGCATTACAATATTCCGTTACAGCCCTTCCTGGAGGAAATCCAGCGCTGGAACTCCATAGTGGAGAAAGGACAGGATGACGATTTTGGCTGTATGATTTTCCCCGATGCCAAGCCGATGACTACGGGACCCTTCTATGCCGCCAGACTTTGGCCTAAAGTACACCACTGCATGGGCGGACTGGTTACCAATACCCAGTGCCAGGTAATCAATCAGGACTTTGAGCCCATCAAAGGGCTGTATGCCGCAGGGGAAATCACCGGCGGCGTACATGGAGCAGTCCGGCTGGGCGGCTGTGCTGTAACCGATTGTATTGTCAACGGAAGGATTGCCGGGCAGGAAGCCGCCAAAGAGGAAGCCTGGAGCTAAGGATCCCCAACAGACTGGTTTGGAAAAGCCCTCGCTAAGGCAGGTCTTAGCGGGGGCTTTTTACATGCAGCAGGTTGGGTTGAATAATTCTGTCGCCGGCATGGGATTGGACTGACAAGCATATATTTGTATGACTAGTGGTGGAATGGAACTTTGACGGGAGGGAAGAGGATGGAAAAGCGCAGGGAAACTCTCACCAGAGTCATGGCCGAGTTCCTGGAAATACCCAAAGACCTGGTTCTGGATCTGCCCAAAGTTACCATAATAGGCCGCAATGAAATCTACCTGGAAAACCACCGCGGCATTATAGAATATTTGCCCAACCGGCTCAGGATTAATTTGTCCCGGGGCTTTATCGAAATCGAAGGAACGGATTTGGAGATAAAGGCCCTCATGGCTGATGAAATCAGTATCAGCGGGCTGGTTCACAGTGTGAAATATCACGACTAGCCAAAGGGGTAATGACCAGTGGTCAATCGCTTTTTCGAACAGGTGGGCGGCATCATCCGGGTGCGTTTGCAGGGCAAGAACCTGGAGAAAGTTATTAACATGGCCCTGGCCCGGGGCATCTTTATCAATGACGTGAAACGCAAAGAAGATGGCTTGCATTTTAAGATCCGCAGCAGTGCGTATTCAGCTCTCAAGAGCATAGCGGAGGAGAACGGCTACCAGCTGGAAATAACCGAAAAGAAAGGCATTCCCTTTTACCAGGCTCTTCTTAAAAGGAGACTGGGCTTTGTCATCGGGGCCTTGATTTTCATAATAGCTTTATACTTTTTGTCATCCTTCGTATGGTTTATCGAGGTCAGCGGTACCCAGAAGGTGGATCCCACCCGTATTCTGGTTACCGCCGCTCGTTATGGATTATACCAGGGTGCCGCCAAGTGGAATTTCAGCCGCAGCCAAGTTGAAGAAGGGTTGCTGCGGGACATAAGCCAGTTAACCTATGCCAAGGTGGACATACGGGGGGTAAGGGTAAACATTGAAGTGGTGGAAAAGGTTCTGCCCCGGGATGAGATTACCGGGCCCTGTCACCTGGTAGCTTCCCGGGATGGAATCGTGGAGGATGTTCTGGTCCTGGAAGGCCAGGCTAATGTGGCTGCCGGCGATGTGGTGGCCGCCGGGGATATACTGATATCGGGAATAGTATTTCCCGAGCCCAGTCCCTACATGGTTTCTGATCCGGAGAAAGGCCCCCAGGTCAGCATGCCCTACACGGTGAGGGCCAGGGGCAGGGTAAAGGCCCGGGTGTGGTACGAAGGTTACGGGGAATGTCCCCTGGTGCAGGAGAAAGTGATTCCCGGCCGGCAGGTAACCAAATATTATTTGGAAACCCCCTGGCGGACCATTACCTTGAAGGATGAAAAAGAAGAATTTGACCTGGCGGAAGAAGAACACAAGCTGAGAACAATACACACTCCGGTGGGTGATATAACCCTGCATGAACTGGTTATCACCGAACAGGTCAAAGAAGTGACCGAGCTGTCAGCAGCGGAGGCAGAAATAATAGCCGCCGGCAAAGCGGAACAGGTGTTGAAAGATAAAATTAATTCCGCCAAAAAGATCATAAATACTACCAGGGAAGTGGTCTCATCCCCCAGTGATCCGATTATACGAATTAAGCTGACTGCTGAAGTTATTGAGGACATTGCCATGCCGGAACCTATCGGAGGAGGGGAACATAGCCAGCCGTGATTTTGATATGATATAATAACGTAAATATTTTCGCGAATGGGGGAATATCCTTTTTGCCTGACAAAGAGACCAGAATTTCTATAGGGGATAACACTCTGGCTGCTATATTGTTTGGTGCTGGCGATGAGAATTTCCGTTACCTTCGCAGCATATCATCGGCTGACATTTCTGCGCGGGGATCGGATATCTATATCAAAGGCAGTGAGGAAGACGTCAATTTTGCTGCTGATCTGATAAACAGTCTCCTGGATGTAGTGGAAAATGAACACCAGTTGACTGTCAATGATATAAACTATATGTTTAATTTGTTAAAACGCGGTGAGCACAAACGCCATATTGACATTGTCTCGGGAACTCTTCTGAACACCTTTCGCGGCAAGGCCATCAAAGCTAAAACCATCGGCCAGAAAAGGTATGTTCAAGCTATTCTCCGGGATGATGTGGTGTTCGGCATTGGACCAGCCGGAACCGGGAAAACCTATTTGGCCGTAGTAATGGCGGTAAGGGCCCTGCGCAACAAGGAAGTTGAGAGAATCATACTGGTCAGACCTGCCGTGGAAGCGGGGGAAAAGCTGGGCTTTTTGCCTGGCGATTTTATTGAAAAGGTGAATCCCTATTTAAGGCCTCTCTACGATGGGCTGTTTGATATTTTGGGAGTAGAAGTAACCCAGCGTTACTTGGAAAAAAACATCATTGAAGTAGCCCCTCTGGCTTATATGCGGGGAAGGACCTTGAATGACGCCTTTATAATACTGGACGAAGCGCAGAATACTACTCCCCAGCAGATGAAGATGTTTTTAACCAGGCTGGGTTTCGGATCCAAGGCGGTTATTACCGGAGATATCACCCAGGTTGATCTGCCTAAAGACGAATATTCAGGTTTGATTGAAATACGCAAGATTTTGGCCAATGTAAAAGGAGTATCTTTCGAGTACCTGACCAAAGAGGATGTCATCCGCCATCCTCTGGTGCAGCAGATCATTGATGCTTATGAACAGTATGAGCCCCAGCACGGTCGCTTTTAGCGGCTGAAAGCTGGACTCGCTAAAGGAGCTTTATAATGCGAGTACCTGCAAGCCTTAAATGGATAGGCAATGTGTTCGCAAATTTTTTCCGCCACTCCACCACCCAAAAAGTGTTGGGGATACTGCTGTTTTTCTCCATAACTATCCTTATCGTATTCAGCAGTTTCAGCCCCAAGCAGGTAAATCTCAAGGTGGATGAAGTAGCCCGGGAAGACATACAGTCCAAAATCAATGCGGTGGTAATTGACGAAAAGCAAACGGCAGAATTGCGCAAGCAGGCGGCCGAGCGGGTCCAGAAGGTCTACCAGGAGGACAAGTATGCTCTGGCCAATACCACCAATGAAATTAACAGCTTTTTCACCACCGTTAACGAGATCCTGGCGGCTGAAGGTGAGCATGACATCCAGCTCCAGGAACTGATTGAAAGCACTAACAGCCTTCGGGATGAAGCCAATTTGCAGCTGCACAGCCCTACCCTGGCTCAGTACATCATCAACGCCCGCCCCGAAGATCTGGAACTGATTCGCCAGGCTGCCCTGTCGGTGGTGCAGAATCTCTTAAGCAAACCGGTAACGGAAGAAGCGCTGCCAGATATCTACCAGCAGGCTCATGCTCAGGTGGACTCCATGGGTTATTCCCGGACTGCCCGGGATATTATAAAGCTGGTGGCTATCAACAGCCTGCGCCCCAATCTGATTTACAACGCTGAAGCTACCGAAAAAGCCATTCAGGAAGCGGTTGAAGCGGTACAGCCGGTCCAGAAGAATATCAAAGCCGGCGAAATAATTGTCCGGGCCGGAGACCGGGTGACCGCCGAACAGATTTCCATTCTGGAGCAGTTAGGCATCCAGCGCACCCAGAGTTATACTTCCACTCTGATAGGAGCAGGAATCTTTGTCCTGTTGACTTTCTGGCTGGTTATTCAGTTCCTGCGCCGCTATTATCCGGATATATTCAAAGATGACCGGCTGATGCTGCTGATTGGCCTGATATTTATTATAATCCTGCTGTTGACTAGGTTTTTGACCATGATCAAAATAAGTAACAATGCGGAGATAAATGCTCTGGTGGGGTATTTGGCTCCGGTGGCAGCGGGGTCCATGCTGATCGCCATCCTGCTGGACAATCGTCTGGCTCATTTCCTGACCCTGATAATGGCCTTATATGTGGGGTTGCTCACCGAGGGCAGCCAGCTGTTTTATGGGATAACCGCCTTTGTGGGCGGTACGGTAGGAGTGTTCAAGGTCTATCGCCTCAGCCAGACTTCCGACCTGGCTAAATCCGGACTTTACGTGGCTTTGGCCAATATTGTCACTATTGTTACCTTGTCCATGATAGGGGGAAGTTTTTCCTGGAACGCTGTACTGGTAGGAACAGTTATTGGAGCGGTTAACGGTATCCTGTCATCCATACTGATGATAGGTGCCCTGCCCTTTTTGGAAAGTGCCTTTTCCATTACCAGCATGATGAAGCTCCTGGAACTGTCCAATCCCAACCACAGCCTGTTGAGAAGGCTGCTGTTGGAGGCTCCCGGCACTTATCATCATAGCTTGATGGTGGCCAATTTGGCGGAAGCTTCTGCGGAAGCGGTGGGAGCCAATCCCTTGCTGGTCAGGGTGGGGGCCTATTATCACGATATAGGCAAATTAAAGCGCCCCGAGTATTTCGTGGAAAACCAGCGCGGGTTCGACAATCCCCATGAGAAAATTGCTCCGGCCTTAAGTGCCCTGATTATAACCTCCCATGTCAAAGACGGACTGGAAATAGCCCGGGAGGCTCATTTGCCTGATGTGGTAGTTGATTTTATTGCCCAGCATCATGGCACCAGCCTGACCAAATATTTTTACAGCCGGGCACTGGAAGAAGACCGGGACGGCTCTATAAGTCCGGACAGTTTCCGCTATGAAGGTCCCAAACCCCAGAGCAAAGAAGTAGCTCTGGTGATGCTGGCTGATTCGGTGGAAGCAGCCATACGCTCCCTGCAGGAGCCAACGGAAGCTAAAATAAAGGATATGGTTAAAAAGATCATAAAAGACAAGCTGAATGACGGGCAGCTGGAAGCCTGCGACCTTACTTTCAAAGACTTGGAAACTATTACTCAATCCTTCTGCACCATTTTGGAAGGTATATATCACAAGAGAATTGAGTACCCGGAAGTAATTGTCAAAGAGTTTGAAAGAAGGCGGGAAAACCATGGAAACCCTGATAATCAACCAGCAGAATAAGGTTAACTATACTCGTGAACTGCAGCAGGTTATAAAAAAAGTTGCCAATACGGTAGCGCGCACGGTTAAACTGGCGAAAAATACCGAAGCCAGTATTTTGATCGTGGACAATAATTATATACAGGAGTTAAATTTAATCTACCGGGGGCAGAATACACCTACGGATGTTTTGTCCTTTGCCATGAACGAATTGGGTGAAGATGAACCTGATATTGACTTTTCCGGCGAAGTCAACGTACTTGGAGATATAGTTATATCTTTGGAGAAAGCCCTGGAACAATCCCAGGAATACGGGCATAGCCTGGAAAGGGAACTGGGTTACCTGGTAGTGCACGGTATGCTGCACCTTTTGGGTTATGATCATGAGACCGAAGGGGAACGCAAGCTGATGAGGGAATTAGAAGAGAAAATCCTGTCAGCCGCTAAGTTGGAGCGTTGACTATGGGAAAAACCAGCCTGGGGAGCAGCTTTAGGTATGCTATAGCGGGGATTGTCTATGCCCTGATAAGGGAGCGCAATATGCGTATTCATTTCCTGGCTGCCTGTGCTGCAGTAGCCCTGGGGATTTGGCTGGATATAAGCCGCATGGAATGGGCGCTGCTGTCCATTACTATCACTCTGGTAATGGCAGTGGAGATGATCAATACCGCAGTGGAGAAAGCCGTGGATATTATAACCGGCGAGTACCACCCGCTGGCTAAAGCAGCGAAAAACGTAGCGGCGGGAGCCGTATTATTGACAGCCATCAATGCCCTGGTCATGGCCTATATCATATTTGTTCCGTATCTGCGCTGAGAGTGATTTGGGGGAGAATTATGGACGAAAAGGAACTGATAAAGATAGCCCGCCAGGTTCAGCCTAATGCCTATGTACCTTATTCACATTTTTCGGTGGGGGCAGCTCTTTTAACTGCCCGGCAAAATGTGTATACTGGAGTGAATGTGGAAAATTCATCTTATGGACTTACGGTGTGTGCTGAACGGAATGCGGTTTTTAAGGCCATAAGCGAGGGGGAAAAGCAGTTTGAGGCGATAGCTGTAGCCGGCAGTGCCGAGGGATTTACCTATCCCTGCGGGGCTTGCCTGCAGGTATTGGCCGAATTCAACCCCGACCTGAAAATTATCGTATGCGACAGGCAGAATAATATTAAAGTGCATAGCTTGAGGGAATTACTGCCGCAGATGTTTTTGCTGTAATGTAGGAGGGCTAATACAAGTGAAATCTGGATTTGTAAGCATTGTGGGACGACCCAATGTGGGGAAGTCCACATTGTTAAATACAATAATCGGGCACAAAATTGCTATTGTTTCGGAAAAGCCCCAGACTACCCGTACCCGCATACAGGGCATACATACCTGTGAGCAGGGTCAGATAATCTTTATAGATACTCCGGGAATCCACAAGCCCAAACACCGCTTGGGGGAATACATGGTAGAGGTATCCACCCGCACCATGAATGAAGTGGATATTATCTACTACATGACCGACGTGACCCGTCCCTTCGGCGGGGGAGAGCAGTTCATACTTAACCGGCTGAAAGACGCCAGTGTGCCGGTTTTCCTGCTGGTCAACAAAATCGATCTGGTGAGCCAGCAGGAAGTGGAAGAATTTATTCGCCCTTTTACCGGATATATGGGTTTTTCCAAAATTATTCCCATATCAGCCACCCTGGCCATTAATGTGGACCGGCTTTTGCAGGAAACTTTTGAGTTGCTTCCGGAGGGCCCTCTGTATTATCCGGAAGGGGATTTTACCGATCAGCCGGTATCCTTTATTGCCGCCGAACTGATCCGGGAGAAGGCTTTGATACTCACCCGGGATGAGGTGCCCCATTCTTTGGCTGTGGAAATAGAAGAATTTAAGCAGCAGAGCAAGGACAAAGTCTACCTGCGGGCTGTTATCTATACGGAACGGGATTCCCAGAAGGGTATTATAATCGGCAAGAACGGCCAGATGCTCAAGGCCATTGGTGAGCAGGCCCGCCTGGATATTGAGCGCATGCTGGATTGTCATGTTTACCTGGACTTATGGGTTAAAGTTAAGAAGAACTGGCGGGACAGCGAAACCAACTTGAACCAGCTGGGCTACCGTTTATAAAGGAGGTAGAAACTATGCTGAACCTAGCCTCCTATCTGGACAGTACCAACTTAAAACCCGATGCACAGTGGCCTGATATTGAAAAACTGTGCCAGGATGCTATTGATTATCAAATGGCAGCCGTGTGTATTCACCCTCATTGGGTAGCCCGGGCCCGGGAAGTGCTGGCCGGAACCCAGGTGCAACTGGCAACGGTGGTAGGTTTTCCTCTGGGAGCCAACCTAATTGACACCAAAATCTTTGAAGCCCGCCGGGCCTTGGAGGACGGGGCTGACGAAATCGATATGGTCCTGAACCTGGCTGCTCTGGCCGCCGGGGACTACTCTCTCCTGGAAAGAGAAGTCCGCAGCATGGTAAGCCTCAAGCTGGATTATCCCCTGGTGCTGAAAGTAATAGTGGAAACAGCTCTGTTAAACACCCGGCAGTTAGCGGAGATAACCCAGTATTTGGGAGACTGGGGAGCCGATTACATAAAGACTTCCACTGGCTTTGCCCAGCGGGGGGTATCATTGGAAGATATAGAAGTAATCAGGGCAAACCGCAATCCCGCTTTGAAAATCAAAGCCAGCGGGGGGATCCGCACCCTGGATTTCGCCCTGCAGTTGATTGAGGCCGGAGCAAACCGTATCGGTACCAGCCAGGCCATGGCTCTGATGCGGGAACTGGAAGGCAGGCGACAGGGCTGAAAGGTATGAGGCGCTGGGGCAAAGCAATTCTCCTGGTGCTGTTGATTATCATCTATGTGGCCGTGGCTGCCAACAATCCTCCCTCCTGGTTTAAATCCCTGGGATACAATCAGTTTCTGGATCTTTATGGCCTGCTTACTGCTCCCCGAGCTCCCTTGCAGTGGATTTACAATCCCGGTCTGCGTTCAATGCCTGCACAAAAGGGTTCTGCCTATGCTCTGATTCCCAATGAAGATAATAATCACCAGCAGAGAATTGAATCCGCCCTGGAAAGGGACCCCCTGGCCTTGGTGGAATCATCAGAAATCGATGCCTGGCATACAACCAGGGAAGGGCAGCAAAGCTTACGTTTGATCAGGGAAAGGGCCTATAGGACCGTGGTTTTTGACGGCGGTCACCATTTGCCCACTCTGGGCCTGGAACCCGATATCCTGTTGATTCCGGTCTTCAAGGATACTGCGGTTCATTCCTATATGCGGGATGGCATGCCGGTGCAGGTACTGCAGCAGCTGCTGGAAAAAATTGATTCTCCCAGCGTGGCGGTAACAGTATCCCGCTGGTTGGTAGTAAAACGTCCCGGCAGCCTGGAAACCCTTACCGAAAGGATTATTGCCGGAACCAACCCCAGGGAAGAAGACCCGGACCGGGAATTCAAACCCTGTGCTGCTTACGGCATGAGCTGGTACAATGGGTATATTCTGGCCTATATCAACGGCAGCCAGAGAGTAAGCCCCGCAGATTATGCTGCTCGTATCCAGGCATTAAACCAGGATATTAAGGAAGTATTGGTGGCTTTTAACTATAATAAAATTGACCCGGAGGAAGCTGCCCAATGGGCATCCCGGGTAGCAGACCATCTGGGAAAACCGGTTACGGTGGTGAACCGGCCGGTGAAAGTAATTGATCTTCTAAGAGGCAGGTAAGGCTGTGTATTACAATGCCCCGGTTATAATTATTAAATCTACCGATTTTGGCGAAGCGGATAAGCTGGTCACCGTATTTTCTGAGCAATACGGCAAGCTGCGGGCTGTGGCCCGGGGCATAAAAAAGCCCAAGAGCAGCCTGCGCTCCTGTGTACAGCCCTTTTGCTACTCCCAGCTCCACTTTTACCAGGGCAGGGATCTGGAATTAATTACCCAGGGCAGGCTCTTGGACTTCTTCGGCAACGCCCGGGAGGATTTGGAAAGGACCCTCTACTGCGTTTATCTTATGGAACTTCTTGATAAGTCCCTTATGGACAGAATGCCGGTTCCGGGGCTGTTTCCCCTGACCCTGGAAACTTTGCGGGCCATTAACAACTGGGGACTTAATCCCCTGCTGATACGCCGCTTTGAGTTGAATCTGGCCATACACCTGGGTTACCGCCCGGTCCTGGAACGGTGCGCAGCCTGCGGCCAAAACCAGGCCTTGGCCGGTTTCAGCCTGGCGGAAGGAGGAATGGTCTGCCGGGAATGTGCTGCGGCTAAATCCGGCAGTCTGATCAATCTATCCGGGGAAAGCCTGGCTATACTGCGCCAGCTGGAAAAGGCCGGCACTGCCATGCTGGAAAGATTGAAGGCTTCCGACCAGGCCCTGGAGCAGATGGAATATTTTCTGGAGCAATACCTGCAGTATTTTTTGGAAAGGCAGTTCAAGCTGAAAGAAACCATCCGTCAATTGAAACCCTCCCGGCGGTTGCATTGACAACCCCTTGCGGTATGGGTAAACTAATAGCAAATTTGAATTGAGGTTTACAATTGCATATCTGGCGATGAAAAAGAGGAGTAGAAAATAACTTCCCTGAACAGAGAGCCGGTGGTGGCTGCGAACCGGTAGGGGTTATTTTTGAAGGCGCTTTGGAGCCCCAGGAGGAACGCTGCTAGGGCAGTTAGTAAAACCTGACCCAATGAAGGTGGGCTTGAAAAGCCAATCAGGGTGGAACCGCGGGTAATCCCGTCCCTGCTTATCAGGGGCGGGTTTTATAATTTTAAACTGACGAAGGAGGAAAACGTAGCCGATGAATTTTCAGGAGATAATTCTGGCCTTGGAAAGTTACTGGGCCCGGCAGGGCTGCATCATTCAACAGCCCTATGACGTGGAGAAGGGAGCAGGTACCATGAATCCGGCCACTTTTCTACGGGCTTTGGGACCTGAGCCCTGGAACGTAGCTTATGTGGAGCCTTCCCGCCGGCCTACCGACGGCCGTTATGGCGAAAACCCCAACCGCCTCCAGCATTACTATCAATACCAGGTAATACTGAAACCCTCTCCCGACAATGTGATTGAATTATACCTGGATAGCCTGAAGGAACTGGGGATACAACCTCATGAACACGATATCCGCCTGGTGGAGGACAACTGGGAATCACCTACCCTGGGTGCCTGGGGTCTGGGCTGGGAAATCTGGCTGGATGGCATGGAAGTTACCCAGTTTACCTATTTCCAGCAGTGCGGGGGATTTGATTGTTATCCGGTGTGTGCAGAAATCACCTACGGACTGGAGCGCATTGCCATGTTCATTCAAAACAAGGAAAGCGTCTTCGACATTGAGTGGGTGAACGGCATCACTTATGCTGATGTGCACCATCAAGGAGAAGTGGATTATTCCCACTACAACTTTGAATGTGCTGATGTATCTACTCTGATGACTATGTTTAACCTATGTGAAAAAGAAGCTCTGGCGGTAGCGGATAAAAAACTGGTGCAGCCGGCCTATGACTATGTTCTCAAGTGTTCCCACCTCTTTAACCTGCTGGATGCCCGCGGGGCTATCAGCGTAACCGAGCGCACCAGTTATATCGGGCGGGTACGCAATTTAGCCCGCCGGGTGGCCATAGAATACCTGGAACAGCGGAAGCGCTTGGGTTATCCCTTGCTTAAAGATGAGCAGCTGCGCCAGCAAGTTCTGACTGCAGAGGAGGTGGAATAAATATGGCCCAGGATCTTTTACTGGAAATTGGTGTGGAAGAAATGCCTTCAGCTTATATGCCGGGAGCAGTCAGGGATCTGCAGGAACTGGCTCAGCAGCTCTTGGGAGATGCCCGTCTGGAGTGGAAGGAGCTCAAAGTATATGCTACCCCCCGCCGGTTGGTATTGTATGTTAAGCAGCTGGCCGAACAGCAAAGGGATGCAGTAATTGAAAACCGGGGCCCTAAAAAACAGATGGCCTTTGATGAACAGGGCAATCCCACCAAAGCCTGTCAGGGTTTCGCCCGGGGTCAGGGAGTCAATGTGGAGGACCTGCAGGTGAAAGAAGTAAACGGCATAGAGTATGTCTTTGCAGTCAAGAAACTCACCGGTCAGGCCACCCTGCAAGTACTGCCTGAGCTTTTGACGGGCCTGATTACCTCCATACCGTTTCCCAAGTCAATGCGCTGGGGGTACTATCACCTGCGTTTTGCCCGGCCCATTCGCTGGCTGGTAGCTTTGTTCGGTGACCAGGTTATTCCCATTGAAATTGAGAACCTGAAAGGCGGCCGGACCACCTGGGGACATCGCTTCCTCGCTCCAGAACCCTTGACCGTGGCCAATCCCGATGATTATATGCGCCAGTTGGAGTCTAACTATGTGGTTTTGGACCAGCAGGCCCGCAGGGAAATGATCTGGAAGCAGGTGCAGGAAGCAGCAGCTGAAGCAGGAGGAACCCCCATGGAGAATCCGGACCTGCTGGAGGAAATCAATTACCTGGTGGAATATCCCACCGCTTTTACAGGCCGGTTTTCCGAGTCGTATTTACAGGTGCCGCCGGAAGTATTAACCACGACTATGATTAATAACCAGCGCTATTTCCCCATATATGATGAATCGGGACGTCTCATGCCTGCTTTTGCAGCGGTGCGCAACGGCAACCGGGATCACCTGGATAATGTACGGGCCGGCAATGAAAGGGTACTCAGAGCCCGTCTGGAGGATGCCTTGTTCTTCTGGAATGAAGATAATAAAAAACCCCTGGAAGCCTTTAATCAAGGACTGGCTGATGTCCTGTTCCAGGAACGGCTGGGTACTTTGGAACGCAAGGTGCAAAGGCTGGAAGCCATTGCCCTCTACCTGTGCCGGGAAACCGGTTGGGGTAAACCGGAACTGGTAAAGAGAGCAGCTCAGCTGAGCAAAGCTGATTTGTTAAGCAGCATGGTGTACGAATTCCCGGAACTGCAGGGGATAATGGGAAGGTATTACGCCCAGAACAGCGGGGAAGATCCTCAGGTAGCCCAGGCTATTTTTGAGCATTACCTGCCTCGCTTTGCCGGTGATCAGCTGCCCCAGAGTGAAGTGGGGACAGTATTGAGCCTGGCCGAGAAAATTCACAATTTAATGGGCTGTTTCTGCATCGGCATCAAACCTACCGGCTCCCAGGATCCCTATGCCCTGCGCCGGCAAGCCTTAGGGTTAGTGCACATTATTATGGAGCACAGGCTGAATATTGATCTGCAGCAGGTTTTCCGGGAGGCTTACCGCCAGTTTACGGAAGTTAAGCCCGATGTGGATGAGGAAACCGCCGTTGGGGAACTGCTGGAGTTCGTCCTGCAGCGCATGAAGGGCGTTCTGGCTGAACAGAAGTTTTCCTATGATGTTATCGATAGCGTTATGGCCAAATCCACCGGTTATCTTCTGGATATCTACAACCGGGCTCAGATTGTGCAGGAACTGAAAAAATCCCCCCTGTTTGAAGACTTTATGGTGGTATTCAACCGCAGCCATAACCTGAGCAAAAAGTGGCAACAGACCACGGTGCTGGCCGATGTTTTGCAAGATGACAGTGAAAAAGAGCTGTACCAGCAGCTGACAGCGGTCCAGTCCCGCCTGTCCGCCCCGCTGGATTATCACCAGCTTATCAAGGATCTGGTGGACTTACGGCCCTATGTGGACCGGTTTTTTGAGTCGGTGATGGTTATGGTAGAAGATGAAAAGCTGAAAGAAAACCGGCTCAGTCTGCTGCGTTCCATTGCGGGGCTCTGCCAGCAGGTAGCGGATTTCAGCAAAATAGTGCAATAAAAATAAAGCAGCAGTATTTCTTTTCACCGAAATAGTATATATAATTATTATGATTTGAGGTAAAAAGTATAGCATAATTAGGCGGGGGAATATGATAGAGCTGAGCGAACGGCAAGAGAAAATTGTGGAGATAGTTAAAAATAACGGACCAATTACCGGGGAAAAGATCGCAGAGATGCTGGCTGTATCCAGAGCTGCTCTGCGTCCTGATCTGGCCGTTTTAACCATGTCCGGTTTTCTGGAAGCTAAGCCGCGGGTTGGTTATACTTACCGGACCGAAGGGGTAGAGAGTCAAATCCGCCGGGTCCTTAACCAGTACCGGGTGCGGGATATCCAGTCCAGACCGGTGATTGTAAAGGAAAACTGCAGCATATACGATGCCATAGTGACCCTGTTTGTGGAGGATACAGGGAGTATATACGTGGTGGACAAGGACAACTTCCTGTCCGGAGTAGTATCCCGCAAAGACCTGCTCAAGACTACCCTGGGGCAGGCGGATATTCACAAAGTCCCCGTAAGTGTAATTATGACTCGTATGCCCAACATTATTACTACCAGCTTGGATGAAACCGTTGTAGAAGCGGTCAGGAAAGTAGTGGAACATGAGGTTGACAGCCTGCCCGTGGTAAAGTGCTTCCTGGATGCTGAGGGCAACGAAAAGCTTGAGGTGGTCGGCAAGTTTTCCAAAACCAATATTGCCAGACTATTTTTGGATATAGCCAGTATGAAAAATGAGGGGGTATAAGTTTTGACTAGTCACTTACCTGGGGTCTACATTGTGTCGGACTCCATCGGTGAGACCGCAGAAATGGTAGTTAGAGCTGCGGCCAGCCAATTCAATTCGGGCAATATGGAAATTCGCAGGGTCCCCAATATATCTGACAAGGAAACCCTGAAAGAGATTGTTAATCATGCTCAGGATCTGGGCTTTATGATTGCCTATACTCTGGTTGTGGATGATCTGGCAGCTTATTTGCAGGAAGAGGCGGATAAAGCGGGGGTAGTATGCATTGATATCCTGGGACCGTTGATAGAAGCCTTCAAAAAAGTAACTTCTATTGAACCCAAAAAAGAGCCGGGATTGCTGCGGAAAGTGGATGAAATGTACTACCGCCGGGTGGAAGCTGTGGAGTTTGCCGTCCGCTATGATGACGGCAAAGACCCGCGGGGCATTAATCTGGCTGATATTGTGCTGATTGGTGTATCCCGCACCTCCAAAACACCCCTGTCCATGTATCTGGCTCACAAGAGAATAAAGGTGGCCAATGTGCCTCTGGTGCCCGAGGTGCCCCCTCCTGAAGAACTGTTCACCGCTGAACGGGGCAAAATAATTGGCTTGACCATCCGCCCGGAACAATTGAACCATATTCGCGCTGAGCGGTTGAAAACCTTGGGATTGAAGGGCCATGCCAGTTACGCTGATCCCCAGCGTATTCTGGAAGAACTGGAGTTCGCCGACCAGGTAATGAAGCGCCTGGGCTGTCCAGTTATTGACGTAACCAATAAGGCTGTGGAAGAAACAGCCAGTAAGATATTGGAGATATATTACCGGAGACTAAGCAATGTCTAGTCAGATGTGGGTGAGGACCAAAGGGGAGTGGTAAGGCCTGAAAAATATAACAGTTCTGGAACGCTGTATTTAGGGCAGGTCAACGGGCCTGCCCGGAGATTTTCCCTGTTTTGAGGATGGCAGTTGGACCTGCAGGTGACGTGGTATTTGCGAAGAAGGATCTGATATTATGGGCTATCATTTTATTAAATGGTTTGCAGAGCTGTCCAAACAAGATATACCTTTGGTTGGCGGTAAAGGGGCCAATTTAGGCGAACTTACCCAGGCGGGCATACAAGTACCGCCTGGTTTTTGCGTAACCGCCGATGCATACCGGCACTTTATTCAGTCTACCGGTTTGCAGGATAAAATACGCACCTTGATGGCAGAAACCAACCTAAATGACACTCGGGATTTGGAGGCAAAAACCTCAACCATCCGGGAAATGATCACCTCTACACCTATGCCTGCCGAGATTAAAGAAGAAATTGTTTCCGCTTATGAATCATTAAGCACTGCCGGAAGTTTAGCCCGGGTAGCTGTGCGCAGTTCGGCTACCGCGGAGGACCTGCCCGATGCTTCCTTCGCCGGACAACAGGATACTTATTTAAACATCCTGGGAGATCAGGAAGTATTAGATTATGTCCAAAAGTGCTGGGCTTCTTTATGGACCTCCCGGGCTGCCTACTATCGCCAGACTCAGGGCTTTAACCATTTTGAGGTTTACCTGGCGGTGGTAGTGCAAAAGCTGGCGGCAGCAGACAAAGCTGGAGTAGCTTTTACATCCAACCCGGTAACCAATCATCGGGACGAAATTGTCATCAACGCCAGCTGGGGCTTAGGTGAAGCGGTGGTAGCAGGTTTGGTTACCCCGGATGATTACATTGTGGAAAAAGGGACCTGGAATATCAAACAAATCGAAGTTGCTGAAAAGAAACTCATGGTGACAAGAGATCCGGAAAATGAGATAGGCACCCGGACGGTACCGGTCAGGGAAAGACTGGGTGAGGCATATGTTGCCAGGCAGTGCCTGTCAAACCAGGATATTGTACGCCTGGCCCAAATATGTTCCCGGATAGAACAGCATTATAACATGCCCATGGATATCGAATGGGCTTATGATGCCAGCGATGACCAGTTTTATTTGCTGCAGGCACGCCCGATTACTACCTTTAGAGAGGAGACACCGGAAATGAACACTGCCAAAAAAGAAGATCTGGAAGTGTTAGTGAAGGGAACGCCAGCATCTCCGGGAATTGCTTTTGGGAGGGTTAATATTATCAGAGGCAATGATATCTCCTCTGTTCAGGAAGGAGATATTCTGGTAACGATTATGACCAATCCTGATATGGTTCCGGCCATGAGCAAAGCCCGGGCTATAATTACTGATGAAGGAGGACGCACCTGCCATGCGGCTATTGTATCAAGGGAATTGGGGGTTCCCTGCATTGTGGGCTGCCATAATGCCACCCAGGTACTCCAGCCGGGGCAGGAAGTTACGGTAGATGCTACCCGAGGGGTAGTTTACAGGGACCGGGTAGATCTTGGACAAGCGAAGAAGGAAGGCCATGCCGACCTAGGTATATCACCGGAAATATTAAGGCAGTTGTTCCCGGTCTGTGCCACCAAGATATACATGAATCTGGGGAATCCCTCCCTGGTAGACAAGTACAAAGATTTGCCCTTTGACGGCATTGGCCTTATGCGAGTGGAGTTTATTTTTACCAATATTATTAAAGCTCATCCCCTGTACCTCATTAAAACCGGTCAGCAGCAGTTTATGATCGACAAGCTGGCGGAAGGGCTGAAAACGGTTGCCCAGGGCGTCTATCCCCGGCCCGTGGTAGTGAGAATGAGTGATTTCCGTACCAATGAATTCCGGGGGTTAGAAGGAGGGGAAGAAGTCGAGCCCATTGAGAACAATCCCATGATCGGCTGGCGCGGGGTTTCCCGTTATATTTCCCCGGAATACCTGGAGGGTTTTCGCCTGGAATGCAGGGCTATGCGCAAAGCCCGGGAAGAATATGGCCTGTTGAATATCTGGGCTATGTTGCCCTTTGTTCGCACCACCTGGGAATTGGAACAGGTAAAGAAGATCATGGAAGAGGAAGGCTTAAAACAGGGTTTGGACTTTAAACTGTGGATTATGGCCGAAGTACCGGCGGTTATATTTTTGGCAGATGAATTCAGCCAGATGGTAGATGGCTTTAGCATCGGCAGCAACGATTTGACCCAGTTGACCCTGGGGGCGGATCGGGACTCGGGAGTCCTGGATGGCATGGGCTATTTCGATGAACGGAATCCTGCTGTAAAACGGGCTATAGCTCACCTGATAAAAACCGCCCACAAATACGGCAAAACCGTTTCCATATGCGGCCAGGCCCCTTCCCTATACCCGGAATTCACCGAATTTCTGGTCAAGACCGGCATTGACAGTGTAAGTGTCAATCCCGACCGGGTAATTCAAACCCGGGGAATGGTGGCTTCGGTGGAACAGAAAACCATATTGCAGCTGCTGAGAGAAAGAAAATAGGGAAACTGATTGATAAGCAGGGATAAGCATAAGCCGGCCAGGCTGCAGAAAGTGCTGGGCCGGCTTAATTAATATAGGTTATATAAGAAAAATAATGTAGGTTATATAGATTTCATAACCCTATTGTGCTATATTATATAATGTGAGCTGTCTCCCTTATTTTTAGAGAAATACGGAGAAATTACCGTTTTTCTCTATTATAAGGGGATTAATTTTAAAATGCCGGGGATTATTCAATGTACTCGGCTATTTTTGATTTATTACCAGACCTAATACCGTATTGGGTTAATTTTTTGTGTCGGTTTTATGCAGCGTTTGTGATGGGAGGTAAATATTAACGTGAAGTACGTCTACTTATTCGAAGAAGGCAATTCTGACATGAAGATGCTGTTGGGGGGCAAGGGAGCTAACCTGGCGGAAATGACCCGTATCGGTCTGCCGGTACCGCCTGGATTTACCATTACTACGGAAGCCTGCAATATTTACCTGTCTTCCGGAGGGAATTTGCCAGAGGAAGTATTGGAGCAGACTTTTGCCAGTCTGAAGGCTTTGGAACAGCGTACCGGCAAAGGATTTGGAGACAAAAACAACCCCTTGTTGGTATCGGTTCGTTCGGGTGCCGCTATTTCCATGCCGGGAATGATGGACACTATATTGAACTTAGGCCTGAATGATGAGACCGTTCAGGGATTGGCGGAACTGACCGGCGATGAGCGTTTTGCCTATGATTGCTACCGGCGCTTTATCCAGATGTTCGGCAATGTAGTATTGGATATAGAGCATGCTTTCTTTGACGATATAGTGGAAAAACATAAGCGCAAGCTAAGCGTTATTTTCGATTACGAAATACCTGCCTCGGAACTGCAGTTAATTATCCGTGAATATAAAGATCTGGTGCTGAGGGAAAAGGGCTTCGAGTTTCCCCAGGATGTCAAGGAACAGTTGATTCTGGCCATAAAAGCCGTTTTTAATTCCTGGAACAATCAGCGGGCCATTGTTTACCGGCGCCTGAACAAGATCGACGACAGTTTGGGAACCGCCGTAAATGTGCAATGTATGGCTTTCGGCAATATGGGCCAGGACTGCGGCACGGGAGTGGCCTTCACCCGCAATCCTTCTACAGGAGAAAAGACCTTGTACGGCGAGTTCTTAGTCAATGCCCAGGGTGAGGATGTGGTGGCTGGTATTCGTACTCCCATGCCCATAGATAAACTGAAGGAAGAATTACCCGGGGTATACCAGCAATTCATCGATACCTGCCAGAAGCTGGAGAATCACTACCGGGATATGCAGGACATTGAGTTTACGGTGGAAAAAGGTACCCTGTACATGCTGCAGACCCGCAACGGCAAACGTACTGCCCGGGCTGCGGTTAAGGTAGCTGTTGATATGGTAAATGAGGGACTCATAACCATCGAAGAAGCTCTGCAGCGAGTGGACGCAGAGCAATTAAATCAGCTGCTGCACCGGCAGATAGACACCAGTGTTAAGGTAGAGCCTATTGCCAAAGGCCTGCCGGCCTCACCGGGTGCGGCCTGCGGCAAGGTGGTTTTTGATGCCAATGTGGCGGAGAAATTAGGCGGTGCCGGGGAAAAGGTGGTCCTGGTGCGCAGTGAGACTACCCCTGACGACATTCACGGCATCATACATGCCCAGGGAGTGCTTACTTCCCGCGGGGGCATGACCTCTCATGCCGCGGTAGTAGCCAGGGGTATGGGCAAGCCCTGTGTGTGCGGCTGTGAGGCCATTAAAATAGATGGTGCGGGCAACCAGTTTACCGTCAATGGCTTGGTGGTAAAAGAAGGGGACATCATCACCATTGATGGAGCCACCGGCAATGTTATGCTGGGAGAAGTCCCCATGATAGAGCCGACCTTGTCTGATGAATTTGAGACTCTCCTGCAGTGGGCTGATCAGGTAAAGAGCCTGGCAGTACGAGCCAATGCCGATACCCCTGAAGATGCTGCCCGGGCCAGAGAGTTCGGGGCTGAGGGTATTGGCCTGTGCCGGACTGAACATATGTTTATGGCTCAGGAAAGACTGCCCTATGTGCAGGAAATGATTATGGCCGAAACCCTGGAAGAAAGGGAAAAACCCCTGGCCAAACTGTTAGAGTTCCAGCGCCAGGATTTCTACGGTATACTCAAGGCCATGGCTCCGTATCCGGTCACAATCCGGTTGCTGGATCCGCCCTTGCATGAATTCCTGCCCGATCATGAAACCCTGATCCATGAAATTGCCGAGTTGAAACATCAGCATGCCAATAACACCGCTATCATTGAAAAAGGGGAACTGCTGAAGAAAGTTGTAAGTCTTAAAGAAGCTAACCCCATGCTGGGTCACCGGGGGTGCCGCCTGGGCATTACCTATCCCGAGATTTACCGCATGCAGGCACGGGCTATTTTTGAAGCCCTGCTCCAGCTAAAGAAGGAAGGGGTAGAGGCTTATGCGGAAATCGAGATACCCCTGGTAATGGATATCAGCGAATTGGCCCTGCTGAAAGCAGAGATTGATTCCGTTTATGAAGAAATCAAGGCTGAAAGCGGAGAAGAATTAAAATATTCAGTGGGCACCATGATAGAACTGCCCCGGGCTTGTTTAACCGCTGACAAAATCGCTGCCGAAGCTGAGTTCTTCTCCTTTGGCACCAATGACTTAACCCAGACTACCCTGGGATTCAGCCGCGATGATGCGGAAGGCAAGTTTATCCCGGTATATTTGGAAAAGAAAATCCTCCGGGACAATCCTTTTGCGGTGCTGGACCGGGAGGGAGTGGGATCCCTAATGAAGATCGCCGTAGAAAAAGCCCGTTCAGTGAAACCCGATGTCCTGATGGGCATATGCGGGGAACATGGGGGAGAGCCCAGTTCCATCGAGTTCTGCCATATGATCGGTCTGAACTATGTAAGCTGCTCACCCTACCGGATTCCGGTAGCAAGATTAGCTGCCGCTCAGGCCGCTATCAAGCATAAAGCCCAGTAGAAACAGGGCTTGCTCATTGTGCAAAGGCCTGTAAAACTCTGTAGCTATTCTGAATACTTAAGTAAAACCAAACAGGGTATTACCATGGAAGCTTTCCCATGGTAATATCCTGTTTTTCTATGTTATTTTGTTTCCAGGGGCTAAAATGTTATTGTTATCAATGAGAAAAATCTCTGTAAGGGCGGTGTATTATGGCCAAGCATCCTATCTATACCATGAGTTTTGCCAAAGTATACCCCAATTATGTGGCCAAGGCGGAGAAAAAAGGGCGTACCAAGGCGGAAGTGGATGAAATCATCCGCTGGCTGACCGGATACAGCCAGGAAGAACTGGAAGCCCACCTGGAAAAGCAGACCGATTTTGAAACCTTCTTTGCCGGAGCACCTCAGTTGAATCCTGCCAGGGCTTTGATCAAAGGGGTGGTCTGCGGTGTGCGGGTAGAAGAAATTGAAGAACCCCTTATGCGGGAAATTCGCTATTTGGATAAGCTTATCGATGAGCTGGCCAAAGGAAAGGCGATGGAGAAGATCCTGCGCAAGCAGTAAGGCAATAGGTAATTCGGAAAAGGCAGGGTAAAAGTTCACGCTGCCTTTGCCGGCGAGCCTTACGAGGGGAATATTGTAAATATGGGCTTGAAGAATGCCGATGGCTCGGGGTGTTATATTATTGGCCTGGGCAAGGATATCCGGGCAAAAATCGGTAAACAGCCAGGAGATATGGTTCATAGTGACAGTAAAGGAGCGTGACTAGCAATGTGGCGATGCCCCAAATGCGGCCGGGAGTTCAAAAACCAGCAGCAAAAACACTCCTGCGGTGAGAGGCCCAAAACCATTGACGCATATATTGCCGCGCAGCCGGAAGAAGTCCAGCCGTTTTTGCACCAGGTCCGGGAAACTCTCCGTGCTGCTCTCCCGGAAGCGGAGGAGCGGATCTCCTGGAGTATGCCCACCTACTGGAAAGGTCATAATATTATTCATTTTGCAGCCTTCAAAAAGCATATCGGGTTGTACCCCGGCCCTAAAGCTATCGAGGAATTCTCCCACCGGCTGACAGAGTACAAGACCAGCAAAGGCGCGGTGCAATTGCCGTACAGCAAGCCGCTCCCGCTGGCGCTGATTGCCGAAATTGCCCAATGGTGCTATGAAACCGGGAATCACCCCTGATAATCAAACAAGATAGCTTCCTACCTTACTGTCAATATGGGCAGGCGCTGGGCCTGATCAGCTATAACAGTCAAGCCCCGGCCTCTTCTCTGCAACTTGCCTCTGACCAGTACCACTCCTTCTGCCGGGTTGAATATCTCGCCGCCATAGCGCTTATAAACATCTTCAAACATAGTCACATCCGTCAGTCCCCATTCATCCTCCAGAGCGAAAAAAACCGTTATTCTGCCGCTGCGGGTGGGCGGGCGGTGGGGATGGACCAGTACTCCGGCTGTCTGTATGCGGCAGCCTGATTCCAGGGAGTGCAGTTCCCGGGATGACATGATATTCTGCTGCTGCAGCCAGGGGCGCAGGAAAGTCAGGAAGTGTTCTTCTATATCCAAGCCCAGCAGTTCCCGTTCCATAAAACGCTTCTGGGGGAGTGAAAAATCGGCAATAGTGCCAGCCGGGGGGAGGTCTCCGGCAAACAGCAGATTATCCGCTGATTCCAGATAGGGAAGCAGGGACAGGAGTTCACGCCGGTTAGGATACAGGCTGTCCAGGGCTCCGCATTTTATGATGTTTTCGGCCTCATCCCGGGGAGGAGCAATTCTTTGGATAAAATCGGCGGCAGAAGAAAAGGGACTCTTTTCCTGCTCCTGGTGAATCACATCTAGGGTGGGGCGGCTTATACCTTTAATCAGCTTCAGACCAATTCTGATAGCCGATGGGGATCCCGCCCGGCAGTCGGCTTTGCTTTTATTCACGTCTGGGGGCAGAAGCTTTAAGCCGCGCCGCCGTATTTCCGTAGCCAGCACATGGGGCGGGTAATATCCCAGGGGCTGGTGGTTCAGCAAAGCTGCAAAATAGTGGGCCGGGTAGTGCTTAAGCAAATAGGCCGTCTTATAGCTGGTATTGGCAAAAGCAGCGGCATGGGCTTCACAGAATCCATAGCTGGCATAGCCGGCCATGCAGGCAAATATGGACTCGGCCACTTGGGGTTCTATGCCATTGAGGATGGCCTTTTGCACAAAATGACGGCCGATTTCTTCCATTACCCGCTGGGAACGGGCATGGGTCATGACCCGCCGCAGCTGATCAGCTTCCCCGGGAGTGAAGCCGGCCACAGCAATGGCAATTTCGATTACCTGTTCCTGAAAGAGTATCACACCATAGGTTTTTTCCAGGATTGGCTTTAAGAGCGGGTGCAGGTAGGTTATTTCTTCCTGTCCCTGGCGCCGCCTGATATAAGGGTCAACCATGTTCCCTTTAATGGGGCCGGGCCGGATTAAAGCCATACTGGCCACAATGTCTTCCATGTGACTGGCTCCCAGGCGGGTTTGCAGGGCTCGCTGGGCCGGGCTTTCCAGCTGAAAGACTCCGATGGTTTCTCCCTGACTGATCATTTCATAAGTTTCCTGGTCCTCCAGGCTGATACGATCATAATCCAAAGAGGTGCCCGTTTTACGGATCTGCTGGACGGTATCCTGAACCACGGACAGGGTTCTTAAAGACAGCAGGTCCAGTTTTACCAGGCCGATAGCTTCCACATCATCTTTGTCAAACTGGGTTATAACGGGGCCCAGGGCTGATTTTTGCAGGGGAGTAAAATTGGTCAGGGGAACGTCGCTGATCACCAGGCCTCCCAGATGAGTACCCAGAAAACGCGGAAATCCGGCGATATGTTCACATACATCCAGGAGCAGCTGAAACCGCTGTTCTTTCAAGGGGCTGTCCTGCAGCTCGGGCAGGAGCTGAAGCATACCGCGGATGCGGTCGGCGTAAGTATGGGGCAGGCTCTTAGCGATCCTGCCTAATTCCTCCTGGTCGAAATCCAATACCTTGCCGATATCCCTCACCGCTGACCGGGCCATAAAAGTGTTGTAAACAGCCACCCGGGCCACCCGTTCTGAACCGTAGGTTTTATAAACATAGTCAATAACCCGGTCCCGGTAACGGGCTTCAAAATCAATATCAATATCCGGCAGCTGGGAACGTTCCGGGCTCATGAAGCGCTCAAACAGGAGCCCTCTTTTCAAGGCATCCACATCACATATATAAAGACAGTAGGCTACCAGGGAGTCGGCCGCCGATCCCCGGCCGGCATAACGGATGCCCTGGCGGCGGGCAAACCGGGCCAGATCCCATACCAGCAGGAAATAGTCAGCAAACCCCATCTGTTCGATAATTCCCAGCTCATAATCCAGGCGCTGCCGCACCTGAGGGGATATTTTCCCGTACCGTTCCCGGGCTCCGGCATAGCAAAGGGAGCGCAGGTAAGCGATGGCACTGCCCCCCGGCGGGGAGGCAAAACGGGGAAAATGCACCTGAGTGTTGCTGAAAACCTCCTGGCATTGCCCAGCAATAACTGCCGTATTAGCCAGAGCCCGGGGGCAAAAGGAAAAACGTTCCTCCATCTCCTCAGCGGATTTTAGGTATTGTTCAGCATTGAGGGGCCGGGCCGGGTGAACATCATTTATGCGCAGAAGGTGCCTTACACAGGTCAGCAAATCGTGGACCATAAAATCCGGGCGATCAGCATAGTGAACGTTATTGGTAGCCACCGGTTCCAGGCCCAGGCAGTCAGCCAGCTGGGCCAGCTGGTGGTTGAGGAACTGGTTGCCTGGCAACAGGGTATCCTGCATCTCTATGTAAAAATTTTCCCTGCCCAGCATATCCCGGTAACGGCGGGCGCACTCCAGAGCTTCCTGGTAGTGCCCCTTTAAAATGAGGGCCGGGATTTGTCCCTGCCGGCACCCGGACAGCACCAGGATGTCTTCTCCTTCTGCCAGCCACTCAAGGTCCAGGCAGGGATTGCCCCGGGGATGGGAAAGATGGCTGCGGGTAAGCAGACGGCACAGGGAAGCATATCCCCGGGGGCTGCGGGCCAGCAAAGTCAGGTGATAACCTCCGGGAATCTCCACTTCCGTGCCCTGGATGGGTTTGATGCCTGCCCGGGAAGCAGCCTGGTGAAATTTAACCGCCGCGGAGACATTGTTGTGGTCAGTTATGGCCAGAGCGGGCATATCCAGCTGGGCCGCCCGCTCTGCCAGAGCTTCGATGGAACTGGCCCCATCCAGAAAGGAAAAAGGGCTATGGGTATGCAGGTGAACGAATTTCATCGTTTTACCTCCATCTTGTAGGCCATCGCCAGGAGCGAAGCGACGTGGCGATCTCAATCGGGGAGACAGATAGACGAATGAGATTGCCGCGCCCCTTTCAGGGGCGCGCAATGACACATAAGAGGACTTTTCATTCATCGTGGCCTGTGCTTCAGGTGATAATTGTGAGCGGAGCGAAGCAATCTCAAACGCAAACAGCAGGCCTATTTAAAGAGATCGCCACGTCGCTGCGCTCCTCGCGATGACACGAAGAGAGCTCTTTTCACAGCAATGACACATTAGGGAAGCCATTTTCACAGCAATGCCACCAAAAGGTGGCTTTTCATCAAAGGCGATAGCTATTTCCCAGCAAGCCGGAAGCTGGAGATATGGACTGACCGTCCTTAGTCATAAACCTTATACAGTAACCATGCATGAGTTTCCAAGTCACGGTAAATCTCTACAATCGCTCCGTTATCCAGAGACAAACGGTAAAAGAGCTTTTCGCTTTCTCCCTCCCACCAGCAGCCTGTATCCCGCCAGCAGTCCAGAACCTGCTCCACCCGGAAGGTTTGCTGGTCCTTTTGCAGGCTAAGGGGCGAGCCCTGATTATCGCAACTTACCTGTAAAGCCTTATGCCGCAGTTTACTCATGGGGAGTCAGCCTCCAGGGATCCCACAGGGCCAGTACCTGTTCCCGCCTGGCAATGGCTATCCCCCGGCTTAAAGACCCGGGAAAACGGTTTTCCAGGCGGATTAAAACCTGATCCAGGCGGGATTGTTCTTCGGCGGCGGAAATAGGGCGATAGCTGAACAAATCAGGCTGGGACCAGGACAGGGGAGCAAACTGATCCAGAATAATGGTCATCCCGGTTATCAGGTATTCCCTGTCATACTGAGCCATTATGTTTTTGGCGAGCCCCTCCAAAACATGACGCAAAAACAGTTCATCCTGGCTGCCTGTCTGGAGCAAGCGCTGGGCCTGGTCTTTGTGAGTGCCCCGCTGCAATTCCAGACTGACTCGCTGGCAGACAGAATTCTTTTGGCGCAGCCGGGCAGATAACTGGGTGGCTGCTTGCTGCAGGATTTGCTGTAAAGACAATGTATTGTCCAGCTCTGGTTCAAAATTAAGCTGGTATAGTATCCGGGAAGGGGGGTAAAGGCCCATAACGGGAGTATTATCAATACCCCGGGCCAGGTTGGAAAGGTACAGCCCTTTTTCCCCCAGCAGCCGTACCAGCTCATAAGGGGGAAGGGCAGCAATATCTCCTATACGATCAAAACCGGAGCGGCGCAGTTTCTTCATCTCAGCCTTCTCCAGGGGATAGAGACATTCCAGGGGCAAAGGGGCTAAAAAATAAGCATCCCGGTGGGGCAGAACCTCTACAAGTTCTCCCCCTGCCCAGCGGTGGATCCGGTAATCCTTGGAACGAGCTGAAGGCAACAGCCCAGGGGCGATCGCAGCTATATGGGCAGTCAGGCGGGTGGCAGCCATACCTATTCTTGCCTTACCTTCAGCATAAGCAGCCAGTTTTTGCAGAAGGAGTTTTTTTATCCGGCTTCCGGTCAGATCTAAATAAACTGCTTGGGATCCGCTGGGTTCTACCAGAGGAGTCAGATCAAGGCAGGCCTCCAAAAAGTTATCCCTTAGTTTTTCTGCACTATACCAAAAAGCAATGCGGCGCATATCATCACCCGAACATTTGTTCTGTGTAGTTATCCTACACCAGAACATACGTTCAGGTCAACTGGGAATAGCCGGGGAATTATTGGATAGAGACAGGGGGGAAGGGCCAAAATAAATAAAAATTGCCGGGGGGAGCCGGATATGGCACCGTTTTTTAACCGCCTCCTGGGCAGGCGCCAAAAACCTGTCTATAAACCGTTGCCCAAAGAGCAGCAGGAAAAATTGAGTCCCAGTTTGGGCAGCAAGAAAAAAATCCTCGATCCGTACATACAAAAAAACCGCGACGTTATTTACCGGGAGATTACTATCAAGGCTGATCCCGGCCGCCGGGCCGCCGTTGTATACCTGGAAGGAAGAATAGACAAGCAGGTACTTTATGAAGAAATTCTTAAAAGCCTGATGCTGGAGAGTGATGCTGCTTCCTGGCAGCAGAGTGCCGCTGATCAGCTTATTGACCGGATCTCCCAGACTTCCCTGACCATTGGCGAGATTAAAAAAGTGAATCTGGTCCAGGACATGATCCACGCACTTTTTGATGGTCTGACTCTGGTGATCCTGGATGGAATGCCGGAAGTACTGGCCATTAATGTTATCGGAGGAGTGCAGCGAACTCCTGAAGAACCGCCGGTGGAAAGAACCCTGCGGGGTTCCCGGGAAGGCTTTATAGAAGATCTCTCCTCCAACATATCTATGATCCGTCGCCGCCTGCGGGATCCCAACCTGGTAATAGAGAAAACCATAGTGGGAAGAAGAACCCGCACTGAGGTAGCTGTCGTGTACATTGAAGACATTGCTGATCCGGAAATTGTCCGCAATGTCAAAGACAAAATCAACCAGATCGATGTGGACGGTATATCGGCAATTGGTTTCATTGAGCAATTCATAGATGATAATCACTATTCTCCTTTCCCCCAGTTTAAATCCAGCGAACGGCCGGACCGGGTGGTTATGGAACTGCTGGAAGGACGAGTGGCCATTATGGCGGAAGGGACTCCCTGGGTTTTGATAGTGCCCACTCTGTTTGTAAGTTTTCTGCAGGCATCGGAAGACTACTACGATCGTCCTATGCTAACCACCGTAAACCGGATGGCCCGTTATCTGGCCTTCATTATGGCGGTGTCCTTACCGGCTCTGTATATTTCTTTGCTCAGCTTTCAACCGGAATTGATACCTTATGAATTATTTGTCATACTGGCCCAGGCTCGCTCCGAGGTTCCCTTTCCAGTGCTGGTGGAAGTTTTAATCCAGGAAATTATTATTCAGCTGGTAGTAGAAACCGGATTACGTTTGCCCACCAGTATTGGGCAAACGGTAGGAGTAGTAGCAGGAATTGTGCTGGGGCAGGCTGCTATCAGTGCCAATATCGCCAGTCCGGCCATTATAATGGTTATTACCATTACTACTATATCCACCTTCTCCCTGCCTAACTACAGCATGGTTCTGGCTACGCGGCTGATTCGTATTCTGTTTGTGCTGGCAACAGCAATCTTTGGACTGTTTGGCTTTTCCCTGGGATGGTTTATCCTGTTAACCCACCTGATCAGCCTGGAAAGCATGGGGGTTCCTTATTTTTCGCCCTTTGGACCGGTGCGCTTCAGGGACCTCAAAGATGCGATGTTGAAAGGTTTCATATATTGGTTCAAATATCGGCCCCAATCTATCCCCGTATTGGACCAGAAGCGGCAGGGAGAGCGGAATGGATAGAACTCGCTTTGAAATAACCAGCAAACAGCTGATCTTCATTATAGTAGGAGCTCAGGTAGCTACCGCTTTTCTGAGTCTTCCCCGGATAGCCGCTGCTGAAGCTGGGCATCATGCCTGGCTGGCTGTTATTATCGGAGCTGTTTTTCCTCTGGCAGCTATTTTGTTTACGGTAGCCCTGCTGAACCGCTTTCAGGATGCTGATTTTGTTAACGTAAGCCATCAGTTGTTTGGGAAATTCTTGGGTACTCTGATGGTTTTGATCTTTGTGGTCTATGTAGTAATATTTCAGTCGATAGTAATAAGAATTTTCTCGGAAATTACCTGTGTATTTATGCTGCCTACTACTCCGACCTGTATGGTATCCTTGGCCTGCACCCTCAGTGTTGTTTATGCCGTCAGCAAAGGTGCCAAGGTAATTGGCCGGCTCAACGAGTTCCTTTTTTACATTTTGATTGTGGACATATTAATGATTGTTGCTATTTCCATCGGTAAGGGCAGCTATTTAAACCTGCTTCCTTTGGGGGAAATAGATATTAATGGGCTAATGCAGGGAAGCATGAAAATGGCATACGCTTATGCCGGGAGTGAGGTGCTATTAATTACTTATGCCATGGTGCAGCACCGGCACGAAGTTCTCAAAGCGTCCCTGATAGCCCTGGGTATTACGCTCCTGATCTATTTGCTGGTGGTAATCGCCGGGCTAATGGTTTTCGGCCATATTGGAGTACAATTTATCACCTGGCCGGTTATCACCCTTTTGAAAATACCCTATTCTTTTGCCCTGGGCAGGCTGGAAATTGTGTTCCTGCTGCTGTGGGTAGGCCTCGGGGTCAAGCCGGTTATGAACCTGGGGATGACCGCCAGCTATGCGGCGGTGCGAACTTTCAATCTGGACATCAGTCGCTTTTATGCCTGGATAGCCCTGGCGATAGGAGCGGGCATATATGTGCTGTCCCTGCTGCCGAAAAACTTGCTGCAGGTTTTTGTCCTGGCTGATTATGCCGGCTATACATTTCTTGCTGTTTCCCTGGGCTATCCCTTGCTTTATTTGCTAGTTTCCGCAGTGAGGAGGCCGAGAAGCTCGTGAAACTTCGAGGGATGAGGATAGTCTTTATTCTGGTCATGGGCAGCATGCTGTGCGGTTGCTGGGATACCATCGATTTGGAGGAGTTTGATATTTGCCTGGTAGCCGGTTATGATACCCCTCCTGCCGGAGAAACCGGGAAGATAGCGGTTACCGCTCTGTTGGCGGACGTGGGAGAAAAAAGCGAAAAAATAGCAACCCATTCTGCGCGGACGGTGGGGGGTACCCGGGAACGGCGGGCTTACAGCGAAGCCCGGCATTACAATCTGGCTCAACTGCAGGTTATGCTGATCGGCAAAGATTTTGCCCAACAGGACATCAAGGGTGTCATTGATATTAATTTGCGGGAACCGGAAGTTAAATCATCTGTTAATGTAGCACTGGTAGACGGCCGAGTAGAGGAACTGCTGCAGTTTATGGTAGAAAAGAATCCCCGCAAAACCAGTCAGATTTTGATTAACTTGCTGCAAACCCTCCCGGATCGAGCTTTTGTTCCCAGTACCTCCTTGCACGAGTTGTCCACGGCTTTCTATACACCAGGTATGGCGGTGGCGGTTCCGGTTTTGCAGGTAGCTCAAAATCAACAGGGAGTAGAAGTAACTGGCAGCGCGTTATTTGTCAATGACCGGATTGTAGCCCAATTAGACCGGGAGGAGACCAGGGCCCTGGTACTGTTGAGCGGAAGAAAAACTAGGGGATGGCTCCCTTTTTCTCTCTATAAGGACGGAAAGTTAGTTGATGAGGGGACGGCTTTTGTTGACAATAAGCGGGAGGTAGAAGTGAGCCGGCAAGGGGATTTAATAGTCTTTGACATTAAAGTGCAGATGAAAGGACGTTTAGTTGAACACATGGTGGCGGAGCACAGTTCAACTCTGCACGACAGCCAGCACCTAAAAGAGATGGAGCAGGCAATTGCCCGGGATTTACAGCTGCAAATGCAAGATTTTATTAAATTTATGCAGGAGGAACTGCAGGTGGATGCCATTAATATAACTCCTTATGCCCTGGCCAAGTGGCGCCGGGAGATTACCCCTCAGCTGGAGCAGGGCTTTATTGAAGACGTACTGATTAATGTGGAGGTCAATGTCATACTGCAGAATACCGGTGAATTAGGTTAAACAAGTAGTTATGAAGTTAATATACTCCAGACAGGTAACCTTTTGCCATCCTCTCCAATATTGTGTACTAAAGAAGGAAAGGAGGGTAAAAAATGTCTGCGAGAAGGGATAATTTTAGTGAAGGGTATCATCACGACCATCGCTGTACCGAAATCTGCTTTTTCCCCAAGCAGGAAGCATATATTGCCGAGTTTTATCCCGATACGAATTTTGGCGCTGTACCGTTCTTATATGTAAGCCAGTATGATTGTCCACCCGTACCCGATCCCTGCCCTTGCCGGGATGATTATCGCAGCCTGGTGCAGTTTGATTTATGCAGCTTGTGCTGCAACTTTATTCCCCCTAACAGCAAAATATGCTTTGCTTACCTGGTGCTGAGCATTTATCGTAACGAGGTCCCTTATGATATTCAGGTTTGTGCCCACCGTGTCCTGCAGCCCTGGAAAGAATTTGCTGTAACCTGGGACGATCAGCCTCTGTTCGATCCGGATCCGGTAGATTGTGTTACCGTCAGCCCCGGTGAGTTCGGAGAAATATCCTTTGATGTCAAGGATCTGGTGGAGGGATGGTATTCCGGCTGCATTGCCAATAACGGCATTCTTTTGATAGGTAATGAGGAAGTTAACAGTTTGGTGGGCTTCTACAGCTCTGAGTATCCTGACAGCAGATTGTGGCCCCGGCTGGTGGTAGGTTACAAGCAGCATGACTACCCTTGTGATTAAAAATTAGTTTTAGCGGAACACCCGCGGGAAGACTCGCGGGTGTTTTTCGGTTTTAAGAGCAGGCCGGCCGCAAGGGAGGGCCTAATCTGAGTATAGTGCCGCAGGTAGATTTGCTGATATAATGGGAAAAGTGGGATGCGGAAAGTGGGGAAGCACAGCATATGGCTTAAATTTGCAAGGGTGGGTGAACAAATGTACGAGGATCTGTATAAACAGAAGCTGGTTTCTGCCCGGCAAGCTGCGGAAATGATCAAACCTGGCGACATTATTATGTATGCCACTTTTCTGGGAAGGCCGGTGGATTTTGACAGAGAACTGGCAGCCCGGGCTGATGAATTGACCAATGTTCAGGTATACTGCTGCGGAGATCTGCCCTACCCGGATATGCAGACTCCTTTAGCCGGACCGGAACATTTCACCTGCAACAACTGGTTCTTTGGGGTTCAGGACCGCAAGTGGCATGATCAGGGCAAAATGTTTTTCTGCCCCATCCAGTTCAGCCAGCTCCAGGATATTATTGCCCATTACATGCCCAAACTGGATTATTACGTGCAGCAGGTGAGCCCTATGGACCGCTACGGATATTTTTCCTTTGGCCTGGCTAACACTTACAGTTTTGAAGCCTGCATGAAAGCGGATAAGGTTATCCTGGAGGTAAATGAAAACATGCCCAGGGTTCCGGGGGGATCCGAGGACGCCATACATGTCTCCATGGTGGACTATATTATTGAAGGCAGCAACAGTCCCTTGTTTGAAATGCCGGCTGCCAAACAGGCCGGTGAAGCTGACCAGGCTATGGCCCGGCTGATATTGGAAGAAATCGAGGATCGCTCCTGCCTGCAATTGGGAATCGGAACTTTGCCCAATTTGCTGGGGGAGTTGATTTGTGACGCCGGACTTAAAGATCTGGGTATCCATACCGAAGTGTACACCGAATCGATGACGCGCCTTTTTCAGGAGGGAGTAGTTACCGGTTTGTACAAAACTACGGATCGGGGCAAGATAGCTTTCTCTTTCGCCTTGGGTTCCCGTAAAACCTATGATTTCATGCATCAAAACCCCCTTATGGCCAGTCATTGCGGCCGCTATACCAATAATCCGCGCATTATTGCCCTGAATGACCGGGTAGTATCCATCAACAATGTGGTACAGATTGATCTTTTCAGCCAGGTCTGTTCGGAAAGTGCCGGGCCGCGGCAAATTTCGGGGACCGGCGGGCAACTGGACTTCGTGACCGGGGCCTGGTATTCCAAGGGCGGCAAGAGCTTTTTGTGCCTTACCAGCACCTTTACAGACCAGAAAGGAAATCTGCATTCCCGCATCGTCCCCATGCTTACCCCGGGAAGTATAGTTACCACTCCTCGTTCAGCGGTGGATTTTATTGTTACTGAGTATGGCAAAGTGCGTTTGAAAGGCAAACCTACCTGGGAACGGGCGGAATTGCTGATAAGCATTGCTCATCCTAAATTCAGGGATGAATTGGTTCGAGAAGCTGATAAGCTGAATATATGGCGCCGCACCAACAAACAGGATGGCTGAATGAATGAAGAAAAATGACCCCCCGTTACGTTAAGTAACGGGGGGCAGAGAGTGTCAAAAAATTAGCTAAAAGAGATCGCCACGTCGCTACGCTCCTCGCGATGACATACCAAAAGGCCATCTTATGTGTCATTGCGAGCCCCGGAGGGGCGTGGCAATCTCGAATGTCTAACCGCTAAAAGACTTCTTTGACAGTCTGACCCCCCGTTACCGTTAAGTAACGGGGGGCATTTCTGGGTGGATTTTTTAATAATCAAAAGATTCCAGGGGTATTTCCAGGACGGAAGTGTCTCCATCGGCAATCACACTTGACAGGTAAACGATATGGGGAGTAACGTTGCGCAGAAACCAGCGAGCTGATAAAACCTTGCCGATGTAGAAATTATAATCATGATGTTCCCTGCCTAATTCCTTAATCTTTTTCAAGGCTACCAGGGCCTGATCCAGCAGCAGGTGGGAAGCATGCAGTTCTGCGGTGGCGGTCAGCACCCGGCGGGAATAGGTGGGAATGAGAGCAGGGTTGCTGGTGCGCCAGTTTTTCAAGGTTTGCATTATCTCATCATAAGCCTGCAGTGCAGTCCCCAGGTTATTAAATTCCTTTTTCAGTTCCTCTGTATTCTTATTGGCTTCATAGAAGTCCTTGATTTCCTGAATAAAGTCAGCAAATACCTGGCCGTTTTCCAGGCCCATTTTGCGTCCCACCAGATCCATGGACTGGATATAGTTGGTTCCTTCCCAGATGGAATAGATCTTCATATCCCGGGCAATTTGCGCTACCGGATATTCTTCGCAGTAACCATAGCCCCCATAGGCCTGGATAGCTTCAGCACACAGCCACCAGCCTTCGTCACTGGGAAAAGCCTTGCAAAGGGGAGTAACTACATCCACATAATACTGAGCTTTCTTCCGTTCAGCGGGATCAGGATCATCCTGGCGGATGTCAAAGTGGAACAGGGCTTTCATCAACATGGCCCTAAAGGCTTCGGTATAGGCTTTACCCATTAACAAGGTGCGGCGAATATCCTCGTGGTTGATGATGGTAACCCTTTCTCCTTTGGGATTGGTAAAGGGCCGTCCCTGTACTCTTTCCCGGGCGTAATCCCGTACATTGTAAAAAGCATTGGCCACACAGGCTAGGGCCATATGACCTGTCTCCATACGAGCCAGATTCATCATCTGAAACATTTGGGCCATGCCCTCGCCCCGGCCGTTATTCTCAAGAGGGTTTTTGCCGATCAGCCAACCGCGGCAGTTACCATTCTCCCCGAAAGACAAAGCGGCAGTAGCGGAACCATGCTGGCCCATTTTATGTTCCAGAGCGGTGGTGACCACATCGTTGTCTTCCAGGCTGCCATCAGGATTGACCCAGTATTTGGGGACAATAAACAGGGATATACCAGCAGTTCCCGGCAGGGCTCCTTCCACCCGGGCCAGGTATAAATGAATAATGTTTTCCGTGAAGTCGTTGTCTCCGCCCGTTATAAAGATCTTGTTGCCCTTGATTTTGAAGATGCGCGGATCATCAGTAGGGTAGGCTTTGGAGAGAATATCTCCCACATCTGACCCGGCACTGGGCTCGGTCAGGCACATGGTGCCAGCCCAGGTCCCATCCATCATTTTGGGCAGGAACATTTCTTTCAGGTCATCATCGGCAAAGGTCTGAATTAAATCGGCAGCACCGCTGGCCAGCATGACATAGGTATAAAATACCGGGTTGGCTGCCGTTATAAGCTCGTTGACTGCTGCGTGTAAAATATGGGGCATTACCATAGCATCTTCTGATCTATCTATATTACTGGTGCCCCAACCCTCAGATTGAATCTTTTTATAGAGAGGGCCAAAGCTCTTGGGGAGAACTACTTTGCCATTAACCAATCTGGCTGGGTTTTTGTCGCCGTCATCATTGGTAGGTTCGATTATCTCTTTGGCCATCTTCAGGACCGGAGCTAGGAAAGATTTAACATCATCTTTGGAATAATAGTCTTTGTAACGGTCATAATTAAATACCCTTTCTGTGGGAAGCCATTCCTGTATGATAAATTCCAGATCACGGGTATTCAGGTAGGCAAAATTCGCTGCCACTCTTTACCCCTCCTCTTTTCTCTCTAGATCCTCGGGACTTGCTGATAACGCATCCTTGCCTGATCCCCCCTGCCCGAGGAGCTGATTTGGCATTCAGATCTCTATGGAGAAGCTAAATGTCCCGGGTCCACAGGGATGCCATAGCTGGACCGCCGCCTACACATAGTGAGGCACCGCCAAGGGTAAGGTTGAGGCGTTCCATCTCATAATACAGGGACACAACAATTCGCAAAGCTGTACAGCCTACCGGATGTCCCAGGGCAATCCCGGAACCATTGTGATTGCACTTGTCCATATCCAGTTCCAGGCCAAAATCTTCCTTGAGCATGCGGCCGACTCCCAGGAATTGAGCCGCAAAAGCCTCATTGATTTCCCAGTATTCAATATCTTCAAATTTTAAGCCTGCCTTTTTAAGGGCTTTGGGGATGGCTACCGCCGGACCCAATCCCATTACTTTGGGATCTACTCCCTGGGCAGCAAAGGTTATTAGTTTCATTAAAGGAGTAATGCCCAGCTCTTGGGCTTTTTCCTTGGACATGACTACCACCGCTGCCGCCCCGTCATTTATCCCGGAAGCATTGGCGGCAGTGACCACTCCGCCTTTCTTAAAAGCAGGCGGAAGCTTGGCCATGGCTTCCAGGTTGGCATCGGGAATAAAATGTTCGTCAGTTTCATAGAGGGTAACGCCCTTCTTGGTTTTTACTTCCACCGGTACGATCTCCCGTTTGAAGATGCCTTCCTGAGTAGCCCGGGTGGCTCTCTGATGGCTCATCAAGGCCAACTGATCGCATTCTTCCCGGGTAATGCCGTATTTTTCCGCTACATTTTCAGCAGTGAGGCCCATGTGACCGGGCACCATTTCGTCAACCAACCCATCATGGAGCATGGCATCCTCCAAAGTTCCAGGTCCCATACGATACCCGGCACGGGCTTTAGCCAGCATGTATGGGGTGTTGGACATGCTCTCCACACCGATTACCAGGGCAACTTCGGTATTGCCCAGCATGATGTTGTGGCAGGCAATTTCCAGAGCCCGCATACCGGAAGCACAGTTCTGATTCACATTACAGGCATTGCTGCTTACCGGCAGTCCCAGAGCCATAGCCACCTGGCGGGAGGGAAGGGATCCCTGCATATGTGGATATACCTGCCCCATAACCAGTTCATCAATAATGTCGGTGGAGATTCCAGCCCGCTCAATTGCCGCCCGGCCTACGGTGACAGCCAGTTCCTTGGACTGTACGTCTTTTAAACTGCCCAAAAACTTGCCGATAGCAGTACGGCAGGCACTTACGATAACCACTTCCCGCACTAACAACCCACTCCTTTCCATGCATACCTGTTTGGCATTTTGGTGTTTTTTTATCTATAGAGATCGAGGGGACAATCTAACACAGGTGATAGCAGGTTTTAATCGATGTGCACCTCACCCCCCTTGGTAACTTCTATTCACTGGTAAGCAAATATTATGCCAGCCAATTGCCAATATGGTCTAAATAAGCAGCAGCGCAGGTTGGGGGTGTTTATGAGGTAATAATATCTTTCACAATGTATCGCAGAATGCGAAGGTGTGATGTTAGCGATATGGTTTTTATAAGCTCTTATCAATATTCGCAAAATGAGAGCCTGGTATCGCTAAAAGCGATACTAGGGTCCCATTCCGGGAATATGTACAGGCCGATGAGTATAACCGGCATTTGCTTTTTAGCTGATATTGTATTTCTTTAACTTGCGGTATAGAACCGAGGGGTGAATATTCAGCTGTTTGGCAGTAACAGTTTTGTTGTAGTTATTGGAACGCAAAGTATTCATAATCAACTGGTATTCCAGGGATTCTACCGCCGCACTTAAGGTAGCAGGTTTTGTGTTTCGCTGGGTATTTTTCCGCAGCAAAGTGGGGAAATGCTCAGGAAGCAGGAGACGAGCTTGATCCAGATGGGCTAGATTTATGGCCCGTTCCAGCAGGTTCTCCAATTCCCGGACATTGCCCGGCCAATGGTAGTTCATAAGCAGATCCAGGGCATCGGGCTCAATGCCTTCGATGGAGGTGTTGAGTTTATTGTTTAGCTTGGGTATCAGATGATTAACCAGGGGTTCGATGTCATCAATCCGGTCTCGCAGGGGCGGAAGCATGAAAGTAACTACATTCAGCCGGTAATACAGGTCTTCGCGAAAACGACCTTCAGCTACCGCCTTTTCCAGGTCGATATTAGTTGCTGCGATTATCCGGGCATCCGAGTGAATGGGATCGCTGCCCCCGACCCTTTCGAACTCACGTTCCTGTAAAAAGGCTAGCAGCTTGGTCTGCATGGACAGGGGCATTTCTCCGATTTCATCCAAGAATATTGTACCTTTGTGGGCCAGTTCGAATTTGCCTTTTTTCCCGCCTTTTAAGGCTCCCGTAAAAGCACCTTCTTCGTAGCCAAATAATTCGGATTCAATTAAGTTTTCCGGAATGGAAGCACAGTTAATGCGGATGAAGGGGTAGTTGCGCCGTATACCGGCATGATGGATGGCATGAGCAAATAATTCTTTTCCTGTGCCGCTTTCGCCGATAATCAGCACATTGGAACTGTTGTTAGCCACTTGAGCGGACCAGGTTTTTAGACGGACTATGCGGCGATTGTTGCCGATTATATCATCCAAAGTATATTTGCTCTGGTACTTGCTGCTGCTGCGGGCAGTATCCTCGTTTAAGGATATCATGTCGGTCAGTAACCTGGCGGTAGATATATCCAGAAATAGAGTTTTGGCCATAGCCCCAATAATTTTGCCGTTGCTGTAAATTGGCACCCGCATGGAGATCATTTCCTTGTTATTTACCATACACAGCTCGCACAGGTTAGCTTCACCGGTTTTGACCGTATGCGGCAAACGGGATTTGGGTACGATCTTTTGTATCGGCTGGCCGATGATACTGTCCCGGTCTACTCCTAAGATTTCAGCAAAAGTTTCATTTACCAAGAGTATCTCGCAATCAGTGTTAATATAGATGACCCCCATGTAAGGGTTGTTAATTACATGTTCCATGATGTGCAGCATTTCCCGGTCATTGATATTCATTTGTAGTCCCCCCGCTTTAATTTTCCTCAAGATATGTTCTTATCATATTACCATAATTACCTATAAATAAATTATAATTTACTAATTTGTGGCAGACAAAGCGCTATTATACTGCATAACTTCGAGAGATTTAGACAGAATACAACTAGGCCACCGAGTTGTTGAAGGAATCTTAAAGGAGGATGATTTGTGAGCGACCGCAACGCCAACCGGAATCGTCGGAACAACCAGGATAACAAAAATGACAACAATCTGCAGAATCGCCGCGACAATAATAGAAACGACGATAATCTGCAGAACCGGAATCGGGACAAAGACCTCCGTTAGTTCTGACAAAAAGAACCGTTCTCCCTGGTGGGGGAACGGTTCTTGACTTAACTGGCAAGCAGCAAGTAAATCTGTAAGCGGAGTTCTGTATTAGATAGTCATCTATCTGGGATGCCAGTTGCCTGACACCTCTAGCGACCTTACCCGGGAACAGAGCGGGCCACTCTATTGTTCCCCTATTTGGTCTTGCTCCGGGTGGGGTTTACCGAGCCGTTTAGTCGCCTAAACGCTGGTGAGCTCTTACCTCACCGTTCCACCCTTACCTGGCTGCTGCCAGGCGGTCTGTTTCTGTGGCACTAGCCTTGGGGTCGCCCCCACTGGACGTTATCCAGCACCCTGCCCTGCGGAGCTCCGACTTTCCTCAGATTAAAAAATCTGCGACTATCTGATTTACTTGCTCATAACAGCACAAGATATTATACATAATTACTATCAACATGTAAAGGAATCGCTGCTGTCTGATAAGAATTTTTGTCAGAAAGCAGAATTTTTCAGCAGGAGACTAATTATTTATAGAGAATATAAACTTCAAAAAGGAGCGCTGACTCAAGAGGGTTTGGTGGTTCCTTGTTTCAGTTGGGGAATTGGAATACAATATTTAGTAAAGGTTCAGGAGGGGGGTAGAGTTGGTGGAAATCTTCAATAACAACTTGGTCGCATTCTTGACAGTGATTTTAGGGATTTTTATATTCCTTAAATACTGCACTTGGGCCAAGAAGTTCCAGCTCTCGGCAGGAGTAAAGAAGGTAATCTATATTCTTACCGGGGTTGGACTGGTTGGTTTTAATGTCTACTATTCCTTGGGCAATAAAGCCATTAGTGCCAGCGGCGACTACAGTGTGGCTACCTGCGCCATGGTGGCGGCCCTGGTATGGGTTTTTATCTTTGCTTTTGCCCTGATGGCGGAAACCAAATCTGAATAATGGCATGACCAGGGTATGAACTTTTGCTTAATAAATTAACAGAAGAATAAGCTGCAACGAAGGGCGAACCTGCCGTTGTCAAATGAAGCATCTGGGCGGCTAAGGCCGCCTTTTTCATGTCAAAACTCAGCCAGGTACACATAGCTGGGAGGCAGGAAAGTGAGTGATCCGGTAAAAATTCAAGTAAAGACAGCTGACGGTAAGCAGCGGGTCTTGTGGACTCTGGCGGGCAAAAGTCTCTGGGAAGTTCTCACCGAGGGGGGCTTTGATCCCGGCGGAACCTGCGGCGGCCGTGGTATTTGCGGCAAATGCAGGGTGAAGGCTGCTGGTGCTGTAAGCTCCATGGACGAAAACGAGTTAAACAGGCTGCTTCCTGATGAGGTAAATCGGGGGGAGAGAGTAGCCTGTCGCTGTGTTGTATGGGGTTCAGCGGAGGTTACCATAGAAGATGACAGGTATTACGCAAAAGGCAGCCTGGCTCCAGAAACAAAACCGGGTGCGAGGAGAGCTTCCATCCGCAGGGTTTTATTGCCCGGTTTGGACCCCCAGGAGCCGGTACCCCTTTACCAGCGGATTAAAAATGCTCTGGGAATGAAGGATTTGCTGCTGCCCCTGGAAACCATGCGGGAACTGAGCCGCATGGATCGTGTAGGCCGGCCTGCTCTGGAATTAAACGCTTTGGTGCTGGACGGGGAAATATGGAAGGTAAGCCGGCAGCCTCCTCAAGCTTTCGGCCTGGCACTGGATGTGGGCAGTACCAGTTTATGGGCGGGATTGATTGACCTGGAAACGGGTGAGACGATTGCGATAGCTTCCCAGCCCAATATGCAGAGAGTATATGGAGCCGATATAATATCCCGGGTGAGCTACTGCCTGGATAATCCTAACGGACTGGATGAGCTGCACCAGGTGCTGATCAATAATATCAATGCCATGATTGAAGATCTGCTGGATAAAGCGAAGGCTTCTACGGAGGATATTTATGAAACCGTAGTGGTAGGGAACCCGGTTATGCTGCATTTTTTCCTGGGTCTGCCGGCCAATGGCTTTGCCAGCTATCCTTATCAGGGACTGTTTGGCGATGAATTGACGGTTGCGCCTGCCAGCCTGAATCTCAAGGTAAACAATGGGGGCAAAGTAATTGTCCTTCCCCAGGTGAACGGATTTGTAGGGGCAGATACCATAGGCTGCCTGCTGAACATAGCGGATTGGGACAAATCCTCCTTTATTTTGATTGACATTGGCACCAACGGAGAAGTGGTTGCAGGAAACCACGGCCAGTTATGGGCAGCATCAGCCGCAGCCGGGCCGGCACTGGAAGGCGGGCATATTCGCTGCGGCATGCGAGCCGCCGAGGGGGCCATTGACCGGGTTATTTTCAATGAGGAAGACGGCTGGTGCTTCCGGGTCATTGGCGGTGGTTATCCCCGCGGTATTTGTGGTTCAGGGGTTATAGACCTGACGGCGGCCTTATTGAAATCCGGCTGGATAGATCAATACGGCACCATTGTTGACAGGGGTCAGGACCGGAATATCTCCGTTCAGATTGGAAGCGACGGTCCCCAACTGGTATTGCATGATCCAGACGGAAACTGGCCGGCTCCCATAATATTCAGCCAGGAGGATATCCGCCAGGTGCAGGTGGCCAAAGCTGCTCTGCGTACCGCGGTGGATTTGCTTATGGAAAAAGCCGGACTGACTGCTGAGGATCTTCAGCATGTCTACCTGGCCGGTACTTTCGGCAACTTCCTGGATCCGGCCAACCTGGTAGCCCTGGGACTGCTTCCCAGGATCAATATGGGCATTATTCAGCCTATTGGCAATGCTGCGGCCAAAGGCGCGGTAGCTGCCCTTCTATCTCCGGAGAAAAGACAGGAGGCTAGCCGCATACGGGCCTGTACCAGCTATGTGGAACTAGCCAGTCTGGATACTTTCCAAAGCCTTTTTCTTGAACAGATGAACTTTTGAAGCTCCATCTCGGCCAAAACAATAATCGGACAACGCAGAGGATTCTGCCAGCGGATACAGAACTTCCTGATTAAAATAAGGTCGATAACAGACCTTGGGTCTGCTTCAGGAAAAGTAATAATGAAAAATGAGGTGATGGCATGAAATTTGATGGGAAAGTGGCCCTGGTAACTGGCGGAGGAACGGGAATCGGCAAATCAGCGGCTATAGCATTGGCCAAGGAAGGTGCCAAGGTCGTTATTGTGGGCCGGCGCAGCGGGCCTTTAGAGGAAACTGCTCAGGAAATCAAAGCCTTTAACGGGGAGGTCTTGGCTGTACCCACTGATGTTACAAAGGTTGATGAAATCGAAAGCTTACGGGATAAAATCGACTCCACCTGGGGAAGATTGGATATTTTAATTAACAATGCCGGAAGTGCTATGCGCAAGCCCTTCATGGAAACAACTCTGGAAGATTTCGATTACATATACAACATAGACTTGCGCAGTGTGTTTGCAGTGACCAAGATAATGGTTCCCCTTATGCAAAAAGGAGGCGGGGGAAGTATTATCAATATATCTTCCATATTGGGGGTATTTGGGGCCAGGAATTCTACCGCTTATTGCGCTATGAAGGGAGGAGTTGTGAACCTGACCCGGGCTATGGCTGCCGATCTGGGACCGGAAATCAGAGTAAACTGTTTATGTCCCTCCCATATCGTTACTCCCATGATGCAGCCGGAAATTGACCGCCTGCAGGCGGCAGGGAAAATGGATAAGTTAAACCGGCTGTTCCCCATGAAACGAGTAGGTTATCCGGAAGATATGGATGGAGCTATCCTCTTCTTTGCCAGTGAAGATTCCAAATGGCTCACGGGTGTGGTAATGCTGATTGACGGAGGTCTGTCCTGTTACGTTTAAGATGTACAACCAACAAAGAAAAGCCAGGCCTGCCGGCCTGGCTTTATTGCTGAAAAGAGATGGGGGATGTCTTTCGCCTTCCTTTAGAAGTGTATATCGGAAATCTTAAGCGTTGGCGGCTTTCTTTTCCTGTACAGCCGCGCCAGCCGGTTTTCTTAAGAAT
>LFRM01296695.1_pt1 | contig 48932 bp, 43 predicted proteins | sample 618341 | NCBI WGS metagenome assembly LFRM01 (sample SAMN03654438, study PRJNA283298) | anaerobic digester metagenome | isolation source: pool of bioreactors CSTR01a, CSTR02a, and CSTR03a thermophilic anaerobic... | place: Denmark: Kgs. Lyngby | collected 2014-05-21 | reverse complement strand
GCTGAATACAATGTCCGTCCTGAAAAATATCAAAGCGAGGCAGAACTTGAGCGGGAGTTTATCCGCCAACTGATTTCGCAAGGGTATGAATACCTGACAATCCACAATGAGGCTGCATTGATAGAAAATCTTCGAAAGCAACTTGAATTGCTTAATAACTTTACATTTACAGATAGTGAATGGGAGAAGTTTTTTATAGAGTGCATTGCCAATGCTAACGAAGGAATTGTTGAAAAGACTAGAAAAATTCAGGATGACCATATCCAGATTTTAAAACGTGAAGATGGAACAACGAAGAACATTTATCTTTTGGATAAGAAAAATATACATAACAATCGCTTGCAGGTGATTAATCAATATGAAGAAGTAGGCGGTAAGCATGAAACTCGATATGATGTAACAATCCTTGTAAATGGACTTCCACTAGTTCATGTGGAGTTAAAGCGCCGCGGTGTTGCTATCCGTGAAGCCTTCAATCAGATAAAAAGATACCAGCGCGACAGTTTTTGGGCAGCTTCGGGTTTATTTGAGTATGTGCAGATTTTTGTAATTTCCAATGGAACTCATACCAAGTATTATAGCAACACTACAAGAAATGCACATATTAAAGAACAAAGTAAAAGTGCACGTCGAAGAAGTAAAAAAACAAGCAATAGCTTTGAATTCACAAGCTTTTGGGCCGATGCAAATAATAAAAACATTCCTGACCTTGTGGATTTTACCAAAACATTTTTTGCTAAGCATACTATTTTAAATATACTAACAAAGTATTGTGTTTTTACATCCGAGGAGCTGCTCCTTGTTATGCGTCCTTATCAAATTGCTGCTGCGGAACGTATATTGTCACGCATTGTAATATCAACCAATTACAAGAAAATGGGTACAACAGACGCTGGGGGATATATCTGGCATACAACAGGCTCTGGTAAAACATTGACTAGTTTTAAAACAGCACAATTGGCTTCTGCCTTGCCTTTCATAGACAAGGTATTGTTCGTTGTTGATCGTAAAGATTTGGATTATCAGACAATGAAAGAATACGACCGCTTTGAAAAGGGCGCGGCAAATGGCAATACATCGACAAGGGTACTTCAAAGGCAATTGGAAGACAGAGACGAAAAAGGAAACCCTCATGAATACAAAATCATTGTAACCACTATTCAGAAGTTGGATATATTTATACGTAAAAACAAACAGCATGATATTTATAAGAAACATGTGGTATTGATTTTTGACGAGTGCCATCGTTCCCAATTTGGTGATATGCATCAGGCCATCACCAAGAATTTTAAGAATTATCATATTTTTGGTTTTACGGGAACTCCGATTTTTGCCGCAAATGCTAGTTCGGGCGGCAACCCGCTGCTCCGTACAACCGAGCAGGCCTTTGGAGAAAAGCTACATACTTATACTATTGTGGATGCCATCAATGACGGAAATGTACTGCCTTTCAGGATCGATTTTATTAATACTATTAAGATGCCTGATTATATTAATGATAAAAAAGTCTATAGCATAGACCGTGAAAAAGCTTTGGCAGACCCACAGCGAATCAGTGATATTGTTTCTTATGTTCTTGAACATTTCGACCAGAAGACAAAGCGCAGCAATTTTTATACGTTTATTGCCAAATGGGAAGAAGCCGATAAACAAGACCCCAAGAAAATGATAGAAAAACGTGAAACAAAGCGTGTTGCTGGTTTTAACTCTATATTTGCCGCTTCATCGATTCCAATGGCAATCAGGTACTATAATGAGTTCAAAAAGCAGATAGCGGAAAAGAACCGTGACCTCATCATCGCAACTATTTTCAGTTTTAGTGCAAATGAAGAAGAGCCGAATGGATTGTTACCGGAAGAGGACTTTAATATGGAGAATCTTGACCAGAGCACTAGGGATTTTCTTGATGCGGCTATCAGGGATTACAACGAGACATTTAATACAAATTACGATACTTCTTCGGATAAGTTTCAGAATTATTATAAAGATCTATCTCTTCGTGTAAAGAATCGGGAGATTGATATCTTGATTGTGGTCAATATGTTTCTTACTGGCTTTGATGCAACAACTCTGAATACGCTATGGGTGGACAAAAACCTAAGGCAGCATGGTCTGATTCAGGCGTTCTCAAGAACAAATCGTATTCTTAACAGCGTTAAGACTTACGGAAATATTGTTTGCTTCAGGGACTTGAAAGAAGAAACAGACAAAGCTATTGCATTATTCGGCAATAAGGATGCAGGCGGTATTGTACTGCTAAAAACATACGAAGAATACTATAATGGTTATGATGATAAAGGTGAGTATAAACCGGGCTATGAAGAATTGATTGCTACTCTTACAACACAGTATCCCCTTGGACAAGCTATTCTTGGAGAAGAAGCACAAAAGGACTTTATTCGGCTATATGGAGCAATACTACGGCTCAGAAATATTCTTACTTCCTTCGATGAATTTGAAGGAAACGAGATTTTATCAGAAAGGGATTTTCAGGATTATCAGAGCATTTATATTGATCTATATCAGGAATATAGAAAAGGCGCTGATAGTGATAAAGAAACTATTAATGATGACATAATTTTTGAAATTGAACTTATCAGACAGATAGAGGTAAACATTGATTATATTTTAATGCTTGTGGCTAAATATCAAGAATCAAACTGCAAAGATAAAACTATTCTCACAACAATCGATAAAGCTATTAATTCAAGTCTTGAACTACGCAGTAAGAAAGAACTGATCGAGCGTTTCATAGAGCAAGTCAATATATCTACAAAGGTTGATGAGGATTGGCGCAAATTCCTTCATGAGCGCAAGGAAGCGGATATTGCAGCAATTATAGAAGAAGAAAATTTAAAGCCTGAAGAAACCCGTCGTTTTATTGATAATGCTCTTCGAGACGGTGTGCTGAAAACAACAGGTACTGCCATTGACAAAATAATGCCACCTGTATCTCGCTTTGGTGGAGGCAGGGCTGCTAAAAAGCAAGGAATTATCGAAAAGCTAATGCTATTCTTTGAGAAGTATTTAGGGTTGGTGTAAATATTTATTATAAAAACTGCGCTAACAATAAGTAAAAAATAATTACCTTTTAGGTAATTATTTTATTGACTAAAATTGAGAAGGTGAGTATAATAGATATTGTAGGATACGGAAATAATAAAATTAAAAAATTATGTAGTGACTATAAACAAGCAAAGAAAGTCTTAGGAGAAATTGTTGCAGAAAAATTATTTGCTGCTTTAAATTTTATCGAGAGCGCATCGACTTTGAATGATATCGCTTGTTTTCCTACTTATCGCCTACATCAACTTTCAGGAAATAAAAAAGACTTATTTGCTATGGATCTTGGACGAAAATTGGGATATCGTTTGATTATTAAACCAGATCCGCCTTTGAATCCTGAAGCCGATAAATTGGACTTCAATTCAAAGTGTAGTATAGTAAGGTGTATTGTGGTGTTGGAGGTGTCAAATCATTATGAATAAAATAGAATATGAAAACATCTCCGCATTTCACCCGGGATATTATCTAAGAGATTTAATTAAGGACTTGGAAATGACACAAGAGGAGTTTGCTAAACGTTTAAACATAACCCCCAAAAACTTAAGCGAATTAATAAATGGGAAAGCGGCTATTTCTAAAAAAATAGCAAAGAATTTATCTCTAATGCTCGGTACGAGTGTAGATGTGTGGCTTGACTTGCAAAAAAAATATGACCAAAAAGTAATAGAAATAAAAACTTTGCAAGCACAAAGAAATGAAGAAATAGATTTAACTCTAATCGATTATTCTTATTTTGAAAAACTTGGTGTTGTTAACTCTACAAAAGATAAGACAAAACAAGTATCAGAGCTGTTCAAGTATTTTTCTATATCATCTTTTAGTGTATTCAAGAAGCCGGATTTTCTTGTCCAATTTCGCAAAACTCAATGTGTTGATGAAAAAATTATTTTAAATTCCAATGCATGGGTTCAAACAGTGATTAATATAGGTAGGCAAGTTGAAACTCAACCCTATTCAGAAAAAAATCTTAAAAATTATTTGCCACAAATTAGAGAAATGACCTTGCAAAGTACGTCTGTTTTTTTACCGCAATTATCTCGAATTTTATCCGAATGTGGAGTTGCATTTGTGCTAATTCCTAGTTTGAAAAATTCCGGTGTATATGGTGCAACTAAATGGATTAACAAAGATAAAGTTGTTTTGGGCATGACTAACAGAGGGAAATATGCTGATATTTTTTGGTTCTCTTTATTTCATGAGTTAGGACATGTTTTTCAAAGGAAAGTGACTAAAACATTAGTTGATTTTGAAACTAGCGATTTTATTGAAGAACATGAAAAAGAAGCAGATCAATTTGCAAAAGATGTATTAATACCTCCAAAAGATTATGAGTTGTTTATTACAAGAACTTCCTTTAGTGAACAAAAAATTCGTGATTTTGCAAACTCAATAAAAATTCATCCTGGGATTGTTGTGGGAAGATTACAAAAGGAAGGATATCTCCCGTATACGCACTTAAATAAATTAAAGCAGAAATTTATTTTATCGAATTGAAATAGCTGTATCATAATAAGAGAAGATCAGCCACTTACAAGTATTCATACTTGAGTGTGACTGATCTTTTTTTATGAATATATAAAACAACTGTACTGAGTTTTTTTCATATAATACATAAAAGGCTATTTAGGTAAAATTTAATGCAAACAAATTATTGACATCATGCTAATATATGCTAAAATTTATTTGGTTGACAGACCTCTATTTTTTTTTATAGGAGGGGTAATCAAAAAAGAAAAAAGAATAAAGGGGGCATGGTAAATGGATGCATTGGGCCGTCATGTGCTTGCTGAAATTTATGGATGTACATTTGAAGTTCTAAATGATGTAAAAAAGGTTGAAGAATTTATGGTTAATGCAGCACTGGAGGCAGGAGCTGAGGTTAGAGAGTATGTGTTTCATAAGTTTAGTCCTCAAGGAGTAAGTGGAGTGGTAGTTATTTCTGAATCCCATTTAGCAATCCACACATGGCCAGAGTTAGGATATGCTGCTGTTGATGTTTTTACTTGTGGAGAGAGAGTTAATCCTTGGGATGCCTGTAATTTTTTAGTTGAGAAATTCAATGCTCAACATATGACAGCTACCGAAGTAAAACGTGGTTTAATTGAGGGGATTCAAAAACAAGCGGTAAATTTATAGGGAGGGGTATTTATTCGATACCGACGATGTAATTCTTAAAACGTTAACTTTACTGATTTATGGATGTAAAGTTAGCGTTTTATGTTTATAAAGTACTTTTATATTTCTATGTATTTTGTTTTTGCGTAAGAAAGGTTATAATGTCAGTATATAAAAAATAGTGTATTATTGTTGATTTATGAGGGGGGTGTGCCGGATGTTTTCCATAGGGGCACCGGAATTAATATTAATACTGGTCATTGTTTTAATTCTTTTTGGACCGGGTAAACTTCCCGAAGTTGGTCGGTCCTTAGGCAAAGCTTTGTCTGAGTTTAAGAAAGCGAAAAAGGATTTTGAAAATGAACTCAATGCTGAAGAATTAAAAAAGGATACACCAAATGAAGAAGTAAATAAATAAAATTTAATTATTTTCCAGGTGAAGAAATGAAGAAAGTGGAAGAAAGAAAATTAACACTTATAGAACATTTAAATGAGCTGCGCAAAAGGTTGATTATATCTTTGGTAGCTCTTTTTTTAGGTATGGTGATTTCTTTTATTTTTTGGCAGAAGGAGATTTTTTCTATTCTGGTCGCGCCATTGGATAGATTAGGACAGGAACTTGTTTTGCTTACTGTTACGGAAGGATTTCTGCTCCAAATTAAGATAGCCTTTTTCGGTGGTTTAATTCTTGCTTCTCCGATAATTTTGTGGCAGTTGATCGCTTTTGTTTTACCGGCTTTATATCCGAAAGAAAGAAGAATTTTTTGGTCTATATTTTTATCCAGTGTTGTTTTATTTAGCCTGGGAATTATTTTTGCTTATCATTTTGTTTTGGATTTGGCTCTTGAATTTCTTGTCGTCGAATGTAGCATAGCTTTATCTCCGATGATTTCAGCTTCAAAATATTTTACTTTTGTGTTGGGTTTTTTACTTCCGTTTGGGATAGCTTTTGAAATACCTATCGTCACATATCTTTTAACAAAGGGTGGCCTTTTAAATCCAGAAAAGTTACGACATAACAGAAGGTATGTTATCGTAATCATTTTTATTCTTGCCGCAATTTTAACTCCGCCTGATGTTATTTCACAGATTATGTTAGCTTTACCGATGCTTGTTTTATACGAGATAAGTTTGTTCATCTCTTTTTTAACTTACAAAAAGTGAGTTTATTTTTCAAATTAATGTAAAATTAGTGTTTGTTTACTTAGATTTATTGCACTTTTATGATTTATTGGCAGGAATTTTGACTTGATAGAAAGAAATAAATAAACGAAATATGCTATACAAATATAAAGACAGACGGGTGAGAAAATGGATAATTATGAGAAATTTGTAGTAGCTTTAAAACAAAAGTTAAATTATGATTTATCAGGTTACAAGAGAAAGCAAATGGAGCGACGAATTAATTCTTTTATGGAAAATAAAAGTTTTGGAACAAACTATGAGTTATTTGTTGATTCTTTAGTTAGAGACAAGCAGCTTTGTCATGAGTTTTTTGAACATACCACAATAAACGTATCAGAGTTTTTTCGTAATCCCACACAATGGGAAATTATGAAGAAAAAAATATTGCCGCAATTAATTATTGATGACAAAAGATTATATATTTGGAGTGCAGGATGTTCAACCGGGGAAGAACCTTATAGTCTGGCTATGATTATGGAGGAGTATTTTCCCAAACAAAAGTACACTGTTTTAGCAACTGATTGTGATAAGGATATTTTAAATAAGGCGAGAGAAGGAGTTTATATAGCCAAAAGTATGCAGAATGTATCTGAGCAATTTTTAAATAAATATTTTAATGTGCAAGGAGAAAATTATTACATAAAAAATGACCTAAAAAAATCGGTATCTTTTAGAAATCATAATTTGTTAGTTGACCCATTTCCTAAACAGATGGATTTTATTGTTTGTAGAAATGTTGTGATTTATTTTAAGGAAGAAATTAAAGAACAGCTTTATTTAAATTTTTTTGCTTCATTACGTCCGGGCGGTATTTTGTTTACAGGAAGTACGGAGCAGCTTATCCAAGCCAGGGAAATGGGGTACGAAACGGTTGCGCCTTTTTTCTATAGACGCCCTTTACTTAAGTAATAGCATCAGCTTATCTGGTCATTTATAGGAGGTTTGATGTTTTTGAGAGATTCGGTATTTGTGTTAGATATTGGAACAAGATCAGTTGTAGCACTTTTTGCATCTTTACATGATGGCGAAATGGTTGTTGAACATATTATTTCTAAAGAACATCAGACAAGATCAATGCTTGATGGGCAAATACATCACGTAGAGGAAGTAGTTCAAATTGTCCGTGAACTTGTACACGCAATGCAGGAGGCAACCGGGCGAGAATTAAAGGAAATAGCGGTAGCGGCAGCCGGAAGGTCTTTAGAAACTGTTAGAGGTTATGCGGAAAAAATTTATCCGGTGAGTACTGTTTTTTCTAAAGAAGATATTTTTTCGTTAGAGTTGCAGGCCGTGCAGGAAGCTCAGATGTGTTTGCCTAAAAACCAGGCAGAACTTCCTTTGTCACAGCAGTATTATTGTGTTGGTTATAGTGTTGTGGAAGAACAGTTGGATAATGTCCGTATAGGTTCTTTAGTAGGACAAAAGGGTGAAAAAGCCAGTGTCGAAGTTATTGCGACCTTTTTACCTCGGATGGTTGTGGATTCTTTACAGAATGTGATAGAGAGTTTGGGAATGCAAATCGTCTCAATTACTTTGGAACCTATTGCTGTAGCCAATTTGGTGCTTAGTCCTGTGATGCGACAACTTAATCTTGTTTTGGTAGATATTGGTGCCGGTACTTCTGATATAGCAGTATGTGGCGGTAATTTAATTTCTGCTTTTGGCATGGTGCCAATGGCAGGAGATGAAATAACAGAGGCTATCTCAGGACAGTTTTTATTGGATTTTACCAGGGCTGAAGAGGTCAAAAGAAAGCTATCCAGTGCTTATGAATTAAGAACTATTAATGTGTTGGGTAAAGAAGAAGTTTATTCCGCCGAAGAGATTAGACAATGTATACAGCCGGCTGTGCAAACTTTAGCCTCGGCTATAGCAAATACAATTTTAGAACTTAATAATAAAGCACCACAGGCTATCCTCCTAGTGGGTGGAGGTAGTTTAACCGAAGGTTTAGATAAAAGTCTGGCTCAAGCCTTTAATTTGCCTGAAGATCGGGTAGCAGTGCAACAAGCTAATAGTGTTCCGCATATTCGGAATTTACCGGAAGAATTTAACGGTCCTAATAATATTACGGCCTTGGCCATAGCATATTCAGCTTTAACTAATTTTACTATGGGCTTTATTTCTGTTAACATTAATGGAGAGTCTATTCGCATGCTAAATCTTGCCCAAAATACTGTGGCCAGTGCTTTATTAGCCGGAGGTTATGATCTCAAGGATATCTATGCTCGTCCGGGATTGGCGCTTACTTATGAGCTTAATGGAAAAATCTATTCGCTACCGGGAGGAGAAGGTAAAGCGGGAAAAATTCTACTTAATGAGCGAGAGGTAGAGTTTAACGAAGAGATCAGGCAAGGTGATCATATTACCTTTATTCCGGGGGAAAAAGGGCAAGATGCTGTGGCTACTTTTAGGGATTTATTACAGGGACAAATCGGCACATGTTATGTTAATGATCAGGAAGTACAACTTTCACCCCTGATTAGAATGGGTGATCAGCTAATGTCGCTAGATGATTCTGTTCCGGATGGTTGTAAGATAGAAATCGAAAGTAATCAAACCATAAAGGATGTTTTACAAAAAGCTGGTTTGATTGCTGATGATGAATTTGTAACGATTAATGGGGAGAAACTTAACTTGCTGGAAATTTCCGAAATTATGAAAAACGGGGCAAAAGCTAATTATTTTGATGATGTTTATCCTGAGGATAGAATTACCTATGAAAAATCACCGGAAGTTTATATTAAAGATTTGATTCCTAATGAAGCCATGATCCATATTGAAGTTACAGTAAATGATCAACCGGTAAAGCTTAATTCTCTTCAGGTGTGGTTGAATAACACAAAAATAAATCCTCGTGAAGCGATCACACTCAAGCATGGTGATATTATAGAGTATGAGGCCGAGGGGGTAAATTATAAGCCCATTTTGGTAGATGTTTTTAATGAAATAGAGTTTTCTACTGAGCCGCCGGAGGGTAAATCTAAACTTGTGATTTTGCTTAATGGTATAGAGAGAGAATATACCTATCCTTTAAAACAAGGAGATAGGATTCAGATTCGTTGGGAATAACCTAAGAGCTTAGTGTGTATGAGAATAAATTTTTTGATATAGTTGAGATGAATTATTAAGATTTTGTGGTGATAGTTCTATAAGGCGTATTCCTTTACGAAGGAGTAAGTTGATATTGGGAGAACGCCGGTAATAAACGGGAGTGAGGAGTATAGCCAGTTTTTTTCGTGGTAGATAATAATCTAGTTTTATGTTGTGTAGATAATAGTTTTTAAGCACTTTTTCTTTTGGAAATAGTGCTGCCAAGTAAGCATTTAGATTTAGATTAACCTTTGACTTTTTGGGGAGACAATTGTTTTCCGTGACAGGAAGAGCTGTTGTTTCTTCGCTTGTATCAGTCGGAGGTTCTTTTTTATTGTTTTCTTGATTTTGCTTAAATATAGGAAGAGCAAAAATGGGTTCCAAGGCTTGTTCCAGATTGGCAATATTGTTTTGTGCTTTTGTATAAGGTAATTTTTGGGTGATTAGTTGTCTGTAGATTTGTTCTAAAGGTATGTCTTTTCTTTGTATGAGTTGTTCGAGCAGAGGATTCGTTTTGTTGATTAAATACTCTGCTTCGAGTAGAATATTATGGGAGCTTTCTATCCCTTGCTGATTAATCTTACTGATGATATTAATGAGTTTTTCTATATTATTGAGAATATCTTTTTCAATCTGATTGGTATTTACTGACATGGTATCACTCCTCCAAAACGATGTTTTTAGTAAATCTTTATGATATAATATAAATAAATAGACTAGTTTTCACGAAAAAATGCTGTAAACCCCTTGACCTATTTCAAGATATTTGTTAATATGTATTTTGTCACGTCAAGCGCGGGGTATAGCGCAGCTTGGTAGCGCACCTGGTTTGGGACCAGGGTGTCGGGGGTTCAAATCCCTCTACCCCGACCAAGTTGCTAAGTTGATTTGGCCCGGTGGTCAAGTGGTTAAGACACGGCCCTTTCAAGGCTGCGACACGGGTTCGACTCCCGTCCGGGTCACCATAAATTTTGTTTACAAAGTGGAGCTGTGGTGTAGTGGTTAACATGCCTGCCTGTCACGCAGGAGATCGCGAGTTCGACTCTCGTCAGCTCCGCCATATATATGCCGACGTAGCTCAATTGGCAGAGCAGCTGACTTGTAATCAGCAGGTTGCGGGTTCGAGTCCCATCGTCGGCTCCATACAAATTTTGGAGGGGTACCCGAGTTGGCCAAAGGGGGCAGACTGTAAATCTGCTGGCACTGCCTTCGAAGGTTCGAATCCTTCCCCCTCCACCATTTTTTATTCTTTATAAGTTGGGGCGTAGCCAAGTTGGTAAGGCAACGGACTTTGACTCCGTGATTCGTAGGTTCGAGTCCTGCCGCCCCAGCCATTTTTATATAGTAATAAAATGCTGTTAATTTATATAAGTAAGCGGCTGTGGCGGAATGGCAGACGCGCTAGGTTCAGGTCCTAGTGCTCGCAAGGGCATGGAGGTTCAAGTCCTCTCAGCCGCACCATATAAGATCTGATAAGGCTATACAGCCTTTTTTTTAATGACGGGGATGGTTCTTGTGGCATCTTGAAATTTATTATAAGAACTATCCCCGTCATTTATATTATAAAGAGCAATTTGTAGATAATATCTATTGAAACCGGTAAAGTTAATCTGAATAATCTTGACAAAGATAAAAAAAATAAGTATGTTTAAGATGTTTAATGCTAAAAAAAGGAGGAATACAAATGAAGGATTTAAAAGGCACAAAAACTGAAAAAAATCTATGGGAAGCATTTGCCGGAGAATCTCAAGCAAGAAATAAGTATAGCTTTTTTGCTTCCGTAGCAAAAAAGGAAGGTTATGAGCAAATTGCGGCTATTTTTCTAGAAACTGCCGAAAATGAAAAAGAACATGCGAAGCTGCATTTCAAAAAATTATTGGGGATTGGGAATACCATCGAAAATTTGAAGGAAGCTGCCGGCGGTGAAAATGATGAGTGGACAAATATGTATCCTCGGATGGCTAAAGAAGCCAGAGAAGAAGGTTTTGAAGAGATTGCTAAGCTCTTTGAAGGAATAGCAGAAATTGAGAAGCATCACGAAGAACGTTTTAAAGCTTTGTTGAAAAACATTGAGGAAGGTACAGTTTTTAAGAAGGATGGAAAGGTGTATTGGAAGTGTAGAAACTGTGGTTATATCCATGAGGCTGCTTCTGCGCCGGATAAGTGCCCGGTATGTGTGCATCCACAAGCTTATTTTGAGATCATGAGTAATAATTATTAATGCTCAATTTTTTGCGAGATGAAGAGAGTTATTACTGTTTTTGGCTTGCAATGTAATTAGGGGTTATGGTAAAATACTACATATTTATTAATTTATTTAATTAAGATGAGAGGAGAATGTTGAGATGAGTAAAGAAGAGTTGACTAAAATTATTTTACCGGAGGATAAGATTCCAAAGTTTTGGTATAATGTGCAGGCTGATATGCCCAATCCTCTGGCACCTGGGTTAAATCCCAAAACTAAAAAACCCCTTACACCTGATGATCTAACGCCTATATTTCCGATGTCACTGATTGAGCAGGAAGTATCTACGGAAAGGTTTATCGAGATTCCTAAAGAAGTAAGGGAGATTTACAAACAATGGAGACCAGCACCTTTATTTAGGGCACGCCGTTTGGAAAAAGCCCTGGATACTCCTTGCCGTATTTATTACAAATATGAAGGGGTAAGTCCGGTAGGTAGCCATAAGCTAAATAGTGCTATCCCGCAAGTTTATTTTAATAAAGTAGCGGGGATTAAAAGATTGACTACGGAAACCGGAGCCGGACAATGGGGCACAGCTTTGGCTTTAGCTACTAAAATGTTTGGTCTGGAATGTACTGTTTATATGGTGAGGATTAGTTTTAAGCAAAAGCCTTATCGCCGTGTTTTTATGGAGACTTATGGTGCTGAATGCATAGCTAGTCCAAGTGAGAAAACGAGAATTGGGCAGGATGTATTAGCAAAGTATCCCGAAACGCCCGGTACCTTAGGTATTGCCATTAGTGAAGCTATTGAAGATGCTGTGCAGTGCGCTGATACGAATTATGCTTTAGGTAGTGTACTTAATCATGTTTGTTTGCACCAATCGATTATCGGTCAAGAAGTTAAACTACAGATGGAAATGGTTGATGATTATCCGGATGTGGTGATCGGTAGTTGTGGTGGAGGAAGTAATTTTGCCGGTATTGCTTTTCCTTTTATTCCTGATAAATTAAAAGGTAAAAAAGTTAGACTTGTAGGTGTAGAGCCGGCAGCTTGTCCATCACTAACTAAAGGGAAATTTGCTTATGATTATTGTGATGTGGCCGGTTTAACTCCACTTTTAAAAATGTATACACTTGGCTCTAATTTTACTCCGGCGGGAATTCATGCCGGAGGCTTAAGGTATCATGGAAGTTCGCCTATTCTCAGTCAGCTGTATCATGACGGCCTTTTAGAAGCTACGGCAGTAGAACAAAAAGGAGTATTTGAGGCGGCTGTCCTTTTTGCCCAGACAGAGGGTATTCTTCCTGCACCTGAATCTGCTCATGCCATCAAGGTAGCTGTTGATGAAGCTTTAGTAGGAAAAGAAGAGGGTGTAGCGAAAAGTATTGTTTTTAATTTAAGCGGACATGGACATTTAGATCTTACGGCATATGATAATTATCTCTCGGGAAATATTGAGAACGTAGTTTTTAATGAAGAGCAAATGCAGGAAAACTTAAATAATTTACCTGTAGTCGAAGAAGAGAACGGTAAAAAATAGTATAATTGTCTTTACAAAGCTCCGGTTTTCGATACCGGAGCTTTTCTTGACTTTTTTATTGTTTAAGATGGTTTTTATGCTAAAATAGGTTATAAAAGGTAGAATTTAAAGAGAGGAGAACAAATTAATGAATGTGCAGTTTTTTGGTGCGGCAGGTACAGTAACCGGCTCATGTTTTTTGGTAACAACAGAACATTGTAAATTTTTAGTAGATTGTGGCTTGTTTCAGGGTTCCAAAATTCTTAAAGAATTAAACTATGGTGATTTTCCTTTTGAACCTCAGGAAATTGATTTTATTTTGTTAACACATGCTCATATAGATCATAGTGGATTGATTCCGAAGTTATTTAAAAAAGGTTTTCATGGTAATGTTTATGCTACTAAAGCAACCACAGAATTATGTAGTGTGGTTCTACCAGATAGCGGACATATACAGGAAATGGAAGTTGAACGGAAAAACAGGAAGTTGGCTCGTAGTGGGGGAACTTTGTTAGAACCCATTTATACTGCACAAGATGCGCGTGATTGTATGAAATATTTTAAAATTTGCAGCTATGAAGAACAATTCGAAGTTGCCCCCGGAGTGTTAGTTAAATTTTATGATGCCGGACATATTTTGGGTTCAGCAATGATTAAACTATCAATTAAGGATAAAGGGGTAGAGAGAAAGGTTGTATTTTCAGGGGATATTGGGAATACAAATGCAGCGATAGTAGATGATCCTACTAAAATTAAAGAAGCCGATGTTGTGATTATGGAAGCAACTTATGGTAATCGGTACCACATTGAAACAGAAAATAAGTTAGATGCTTTAGCCAGAGTGGTAACACAGACTATGGAAAAGGGTGGAAATTTAGTTATCCCTAGTTTTGCTGTGGAGAGAACCCAAGATTTAGTCTATTATCTAAAAATAATGAAAGATAATGGACAAATTCCGCCTGTGGATATTTATATTGATAGTCCGATGGCAGTGGAAGCAACGAAAGTATTTATGCAGAATCCTGAATGTTTTGATGATGAACTTTGTGGGATGATTGAGGGGAAAGGAGCTGCCAGTCTTTTTACCGGGGAGGATATTCATTATGTTCTTTCCACGGAGGAATCCATTGCCTTAAATAAAGTTAAGGGTGGGGCCATTATTATTTCCGCAAGCGGTATGGCTGATGCCGGTAGAATAAAACACCATCTAAAACATAATTTGTGGCGTCCTGAATGTACAGTTTTATTTGTTGGATATCAAGCTGAAGGGACTTTAGGCAGAAGAATTTTAGATGGGGAAGATATAGTAAGAATTCATGGTGAGCAAATTGCCGTTAATGCGGCTATTGAAAGAATTGATGATTTTTCTGCTCATGCTGACCAGAAAGGTTTATTAGAATGGTTGAATGGCTTTGAAAAAACGCCCGCACAGGTTATTCTTGTTCACGGTGAAGAGGATGCCTTAGAAACTTTACAAAGATTAATTGAAAGGGATTTAAAGATTGAGACAAAGATTGCTGAATTCGGGATGATTTATGACCTGACGATGGAAAAATTGGTAACGAAGAAAGTGGAACTTCCGGCTGCAGCTGCAGCTACAGCTGTAGCGTCTACGTTAGAACCGGATTTAGCTCAAGCGTTTATGATTATTAAAGATAATATCATTACACAAGCGAAACAAAGATGTGATACTAAGGTTTTACAACGCTTATTAGCACAGCTTGCCGAGATAGAACGGGAATTAAGAAGAGTTGGTTAAATCATTAATCAGATAATAAAAAAAGGAAATTAAGATTTGTAGTAGGAATTAGCGGAACAATGTCGAAACATAAGCTTCGGATTATTTTTTGCCGAGAGGTAGTGATGACTAATGTTACGCCGGAAAAAATTTGCCGTTTGTTTATTGGTTTTTATAGGAGTTGTTTTTATCAACACCTTCTCTGCAAAAGCGGATGTTTATGCGGGAAATAGTAACAGTAAACTAGAGCTAATCAGTCAGATTCAGAGTTTAAGCGATCCTTCTGAACTTATGCCCCTTGAAGAAAAGAATTATTTTATTAAACGCGGATTGCAAAAGGATCTGCGACCGGTAAAAAAAGAAGCTGTGAAGGTTAAAGGCATATATATGAGTGGCGCAGCGTTTAATTCGCATAAGCTTTTTTTTTCATTAGTAAAGCTTGTTGATGATACGGAATTAAATGCTTTGGTGATTGACGTAAAGGATGATCAAGGATATCTTACTTGTGCTTTGCCTATACAATTGGCGAAGGATTTAAATATTCGTGTCCATAAGGGTGCAGATGCTTCGGAAAATATGAAGCTGATTTTAAGTAAGAACATTTATCCTATTGCACGTATTGTTGTTTTTAAAGATCCTTCCTTAGCTGAAAACAAGCCTGAATTGGCGTTAAGACGAAAGGATGGGACTGTTTGGCGAGACCGGAAGCATTTAGCTTGGGTAGATCCTCATCATCGAGAAGTTTGGGATTATAACGTTAATATAGCTAAAGAAGCTGCGAAAATGGGTTTTCGAGAAATACAGTTTGATTATGTGCGTTTTCCCAGTGACGGAAATATGCAGGATGTGGTTTATCCTTATGCAGACGGACGAAAGAAAGAAGATGTCATTCGTGATTTTTTAATGTATGCGAAAAAAGAGTTAGAACCTTATAATGTTTTTTTATCCGCTGATGTTTTTGGATTAACGACCATGACTCTAGATGATATGGGTATCGGGCAGAAATTTGAAAAGATTATGACTGAAGTTGATTATATTTGTCCTATGATTTATCCTTCTCATTATGGTCCCGGAAACTATGGTTTTGCTAATCCTAATGCCCATCCTTATGAGGTGGTAAAAGCGGCTTTAGTTGATGGTTTAAAAAAGGTTAAGGATACAGCTGTAGTGATCAGACCCTGGCTCCAAGATTTTAATTTAGGCGTACCTGCTTATGGAGCAACGGAAGTAAGGGCACAGATAAAGGCTACTTATGATGTAGGACTTGAGGAGTGGATTCTTTGGAATGCCAGAAATATATATACCAAAGGTGCTTTGTTGCCATAGATTAAAATAATTATCCGGATTTTACGATGTCTTCGAGCATTTGGGATGTAAAGCTAGCGTCCATAATCTATTTGTGGTATATTCAATAATATTAACCGGACAATTTTTATAGATAAGTTTACCGCATTTAAGGCAGTATTGGTTTTTGCAGGCAATTCCTTGATAGCTTTTTGTGTCTACACTGGACCATTTTTGCCAGCTTTTCCATCCGGTTTTACAAAGAGAAGATCTGTATTGGAAGTCAGCCATAACCCATTTAAAAAGGCGATGAAAGCCAAAGGCATAACGAGCATGTGTGATAAAGTTCTTTGGTAGTCCTAGATTGATAACGTATTGATTAAATGATGTTTCAACCTTATTTTGTAAAGGACCTTTTATTTTTTTATTTTCGCAATGATAACCTTTGTGGGTAAGCCATTTTCTAAGTTTATCAAAGATATAACTTTGACAGATATAAATAGTTTCTTTTTTATTAAAATGTAGTTGTTGAAATGCTTTTTCTATAATATAGATTACATAATCTTGATATTTTTTTTCTGAAAAAGATGGATGTTGGAAATAATGTATGGGGATAAGGTCAAAAAAGTATTCCTGTGTTTTATGGTTATAGATGCCTATTCCGGTTCCTCCAATGAGACTCCCGCTTCCGGCATCATCTATTTCAATCATTTTTGCTATATTCACCTCTTTTTTATTATTTCTCTTCTAAGTATTTAATATTAGCAATTAGGTTTTTATTGATGATATGTGTTTTTAATAAGTATAATTAAGATGTACTATTTGGTATGAGGAGGCAGAGGAGTGAAAGTTGAGAAGATAGATGGTGAACTCTGGACGAAATTATTTATCGCAGCAAGTTCATATTTAGAACAAAGAAAACTGTCTGTTGATGAACTGAATGTTTTCCCGGTGCCTGATGGAGATACAGGTACAAATATGAGTTTAACGATGGTCTCAGCAGCGAAATATCTGCTGGAGAATAGTGAAAATGATATCGAAAAGGCTACTAAGCAAATGGCTCATGGTGCTTTAATGGGAGCCAGAGGGAATTCAGGAGTTATTCTTTCCCAGCTTTTAGCGGGTTTTGCACGAGGTACCGAAGGTAAAAAGGAAATAAATGCGGATGATTTTTGTCAGGCTCTGGCTTTATCCGTAGAAACAGCATATAAAGCGGTTATGAATCCTGTGGAAGGTACAATCTTGACTGTTTCACGAGAAGCTTCTGAAGCGGCACTTAAGGAATTAAATAATGAGAAGAGCACATTAAATTCCGTTTTTAAGGCTGCGTATTATGGTGCTTACGAGGCTTTGCAAAAAACACCGTTAATGTTACCGGTACTGCAACAAGCAGGTGTGGTCGATGCAGGAGGGCAAGGTTTTGTTTATATTTTAGAAGGGATGTTAGAAGTCCTTGATGGGGATTTACTCAAAGAGTCAAAGTTTACCATTGCTCCTGTTGATGAATTGAAAAAGGAAAATAATAATGGTTATGTTGGGGAAAAAGTATTAGCATATCAGTATTGTACGGAATTTATTTTGAAGAAGAAGAATAAAGATTTACCTTTAGAAGAAATTAAAGCATTTTTGGTAGATAAAGGTGATTGTTTGCTTGTTGTTGGCAATAACGAAACCGGAAAGATTCATATACATACGAATACACCCGGTAAGGTTTTGGATTACTGTATAGGGTTAGGTTCTCTTCATGAAATTAAGATAGATAACATGAGTGAGCAAAGTGCGGCAATGAATATAAAGAGCCCGGTTACTAAACGTTTAGGTTTGATTACGGTATCTTTTGGCTCTGGTTTAAATGATGTCTTTAAGAGTTTAGGTGTAGATACAGTTATTGCCGGTGGGCAGACTATGAATCCTAGCACACAGGAATTTATAAATGCTATAGAACAGGTGTTAGCCGAAGAAGTAATAATTTTGCCTAATAACGGTAATGTTCTTTTGGCTGCACAGCAAGCTGCTAAAGTAGCTTCTAAACCTACAAAAGTAGTGGCTACGAAGACTATTCCTCAGGGCATTGCTGCTTTAATGGCTTTTAATCCGGAAAATGATCTGGAAACTAATAAAGCCAAAATGGAAGAAGCTTGTAAACAAATGATTACTTTGGAAGTGACATATGCTATAAGAGATGCTCAGTATGAGAACCATCAAATTAAGAAAGGACAAATATTAGGTCTTGGCGAGGGGAATTTAGTTGCAATAGGCAGTAAGACAGAAGAAGTTGTAGGACAATTAGTCGATCAATTTTTACAAGCTGACCATGAATTGATTACAGTCTATTACGGTGAAGAGATACAGCAAAAAGATGCGGAAAAACTGGTTAAAGAGTTATCCCAAAAGTTTAGTCACATTGATTTTGAATTACATTATGGAGGTCAACCGTTATATTATTATTTAATTTCCATTGAATAAAAATGGGGGTGCATTATGGCAACAAGAATTAAAATTGTAACTGATAGTACCGCGGACATTCCACAAGAGCTGTTAAAAGAATACGATATTGCTTTTATCCCACTAAAAGTAATCTTTGGAGAAGAATCCTTTCGTGAAAATATTGACATTCAGCCAGAGGAGTTTTATGAAAAATTAGTTACATATGATGGTATTCCGCACACATCACAGCCATCTCCCGGAGAGTTTTGTGATTTGTATAAAGAATTAACTGCTGATGGCTCTGCAGTAATTTCTATACATATTTCGAGCCATATGTCCGGTACTATTCAATCGGCGCGTTTGGCAGCGTCAATGCTGGAAAATAGTGATATTACCGTTATTGATAGTAAATTGGTTGCCTATGCTCTAGGTTGTGTGGTTGTGGCTGCGGCAAAAGCTGCAAAAGCAGGAAAAAGCAAAGCAGAGATTTTAGAATTAATTCAGCTAATGATTGAGGAAGTAAATACATATTTTATCGTAGATACTCTTGAATATTTAGCCAAGAACGGTCGGATTGGAAAAGCTACATCTTTTCTGGGGTCAATGTTAAATATTAAACCGGTACTAACGATAGAAGATGGATTAATTGCTCCTTTTGAAAAAGTTAGGAGTAAAAGTAAAGCAATAGATTTATTGATTAAAACGGCAAAGAATTACGCTGAAAAACATGGAGAATTATCCTACTTTATTTTTCATGCTAATTGCTATGCAGATGCTATAAATTTAAAAGAAAAGTTAATGCGGGAATTAAATAGTGAGGAAGTATTCTTAATGGGTAGTATTGGAGCAGTTGTAGGGACACATGCGGGACCTGGTACGTTAGTTTTGTATTTTTATAAACAGGGTTTAGATGAAATTTAAGCAAAAAACACAGGTACTTCCTGTGTTTTTTACTGGGTTAAAGGGAAAGAGTGAGTGCTTTTGATTGAGGGAATTGTTAATAAAGCAAATAACATTATGGTTGTCGCTAAGGATTTTGCCGGCTTAATTTTACGGCCTGGACAAGTCTTTAAGGGCGTTGTTTTGGCAAAAGAGGGACAACAATATTGGTTAAAGGTAGGCGATAATTTATTACCTGTTCGTGCAGATAAATCTTTGCAGGTGGGAGAACAGATTAAATTAAGAGTTTTAGATTTTAAAGGCGAAGATTTATTGGTGGAAAGAATTCCGTTGCAGCTTGAAGAGGGTGCTCAAAATAAAAATCATGTGATTAACAATCTGATAGAAAGATACGGATTTAGGGGCGAAAAAGAGACTGCGGTGATTAAAGAAGCAGTTCAAAAACTACCTGTAGAGGAAAATACGGCAGTTCGATATTTATTAGACCCTTTTCTTTTTTTGGCATTACTAATTCCCGGTGAAAAGAAAGATGAGCTTTATCATAAGATTGAAATTTCCAGATATAAAGGGGCAATGATTAAAGAGGATGTTTGGGAAGTATGTTTTCAATTACAGTTGTCGGTACTGAAAAATATTGAAATAAAGATTAAAATGCAAGGTGCAAGTTTGTATGCACAAATTTGGGCGGATACTTTGGAGACTGAGAATATTTTGCTGTCTAGAAAAAAGGATTTAGAGAAGCTTTGTACAAAAGTAGAGATCATTCCCTATAACGAAGGTCCGTTGATCGTCGAAAATTATGAGCAAAATATTGATTTTATGGTGTAGAGAGAGATGAAGACAGAAAAAAAAGCAGTAGCTTTAAAATATGATGAAAACAGGGATGACGCTCCCCGTATAATTGCAGTTGGGGAGGGGTATTTGGCGGAAAAAATAATCGAGATCGCTGAAAAAGAGAATATTCCTCTGGTAGAAAATACAGAAGTGGTTAGTAAACTTGTGCATCTTCCGGTGGGAGTGGAAATACCTCAGGAGTTATATGAAGCAGTAGCGAGGATTTTAATCTTTATCTACAAATTAGAGCAGGAAAATGCCCAGATATAAAACTACCCTTGAAACGTTGTGTATTCAAGGGCAGTTTTATGAAAATAATCTTTAAGTGTCGAATGATTTTATTGTTTGCGTGTTGGTGAATTACAATTTTGAGTGTTTGCCTGAGTATTACAATTATCTTGTTGTTGCATGCTTTGGCCACAACAAAAATCAGGTAGTTTGGAATTTTTTCCGCAAGAGAGACAGGTATAACCAGCCAATTTAGTTCACCTCCTCTTAGACTAGGTAATTATAGTTTTGCCAAGAGTTTGGGAAAATAATACCAGATAAATATACTGTACCATTTTCCGTTTTAGGTGTTTCGTCCAGAATAGACTAAATTTGGCTCAGGAGAAAGCAGACCACCCTCGATGTACATCCTTGTACTGCGAGGGTTGGGGCTCACGTCCTGTTCGCCCCTCTGCTTTCTCACTTCGCCTTCATTAAGTCTATTTAGCTGTACTTTACAAAAAAACGGAAAATGGTACAGTATATTATCTGCATAGAGGAGAAGAAAATTTTCCGTTTTAGGTGTTTCGTCCAGAATAGACTAAATTCGGCTTCATTAAGTCTATTTAGCAGTACTCTACAAAAAAATGTAAAATGGTACAGTATATAGAAAAGAAATAAGGTGATTGTATGTTTAATATAGTGCTTGTGGAACCGGAGATACCGGCAAATACCGGTAATATTGCTCGCACTTGTGCGGTTACGGGATGTAGTTTACATCTTGTTGAGCCTTTAGGTTTTTCCCTTGAGGATAAGTATTTGAAAAGGGCAGGTTTAGATTACTGGTCTTTGTTAGATATTCATCTCTATAAAAACTTAGAGGAGTTTCTTCAAGGGAAAGATCCAAATCTTTTATTTCTGGCTACGAAAAAAGCAACAAAAAGCTATACGGAAACTAGTTTTCCCCCAGGTGCATATTTGCTTTTTGGTAAGGAGACCGAAGGTTTGCCGGAAGAGTTATTAAACGCCTATCCTGGGCAATGTTTGCGTATCCCCATGAGGGAAGGGATCAGGTCACTAAATTTAAGTAATTCTGTAGCCGTTGTAGTCTATGAAGCTTTTCGGCAACATCATTTCCCCGGTTTAATCTAAGTTGATACTAACTGTCTTTTTTAAGCGATAAAAAAAACTCCTGCTTTTGCAGGAGGTAATAATCAATTATATTATTAAAAATGGCACGCCCGATAGGAATCGAACCTACGCACCTGGCTCCGGAGGCCAGTGCTCTATCCACTGAGCTACGGGCGTTTATAATTTATGACAAAATTAATTATAGCTCAGAATGAGAAAAAAGTCAAAAAATACTATAGGGAATTTACTAGAAATTCGCCTACTTTGAATGCCTAAATAAATCTGTTAAAATACAAATGTATATTTTATATATGAAGTTAGCTAGCAAGAGTTGTTTGCTGAGAAAACTCGGGAGGTTAAAAAACATGCCTATAGAGTCCAGTATTCGTGACATTAGCTTGGCACCTCAAGGTGAGGCTAAAATCAGTTGGGTTCGAAATTATATGCCGGTATTAAAGCAGATAAAAAATGATTTTCTAAAAGGAAAACCATTTAAGGGTCAAAAGATAGCTGTGTGTTTGCATTTAGAGGCGAAAACAGGGTATCTTGCTCTTGTTTTACAAGCAGGCGGTGCGGATGTAACCGTGGTGGCGTCTAATCCTTTGTCAACACAGGATGATGTTGTTGCAGCTTTAGTAAAACAAGGTATCAGAGCTTATGCTTGGTACGGGGCGACTGATGAAGAATATAAACAGCATTTGCGTCAGGCTTTAGAGTCAGAGCCTGATTTGTTAATCGATGATGGGGGAGATTTATTAGCTCTCTTACATACGGAATACCCGCAGTTGCTTTCTAAGATTATCGGTGGTTGTGAGGAAACAACTACCGGAATTGTACGCCTTAAGGCCATGGAAAAAGCCGGTAAGTTAAAGGTGCCGGTTATTTCTGTTAATGATGCTTTAATGAAACATCTTTTTGATAATCGCTATGGTACCGGTCAGTCTGTTTGGGATGGGATCAATCATACTACTAATCTGTTGGTTGCCGGTAAAACTGTGGTGGTCGCTGGTTATGGCTGGTGTGGTCGCGGTGTTGCGATGAGAGCAAAAGGATTAGGAGCTAAAGTAATTGTCACTGAAACTGATCCTGTACGGGCTAATGAGGCCTTATTGGATGGATATGAGCTTATGCCTATGCTTAAAGCTGCAGCCTTAGGTAATGTGTTTGTCACTGTTACCGGGAATAAGAATGTTTTGCGGCAGGAACATTATGAGCTAATGCCAGATGGTGCTATTTTGGCTAATGCCGGTCATTTTGATGTGGAAATAAACAAGAATGATTTAAAGAAAGTAGCTGTATCCAGTAGATTAATTAAGCCGAATATTGAAGAGTTTGTCTTATCAGATGGTCGCAAACTATTTTTATTAGCGGAAGGGAGACTGGTAAATCTAGCTTCGGGTAATGGTCATCCAGCGGAGATTATGGATTTGTCTTTTGCGCTTCAGGCCTTATCTTTGGCTTACCTAGTGAATAATTCCGGTAAGTTATCTGCCGGTGTAATCCCTGTTCCGGAAGAAATTGACCAAAAGGTAGCTTTGTTAAGGCTTAAGGCTTTAGGTTATGAAATTGATCAGTTGACAGAAGAACAGAGTAAATATTTAAATACATGGTGATAATTGCTTTGTATGCGTACTGTTTATGGAGCTGTTAATCAAAATTGTTAAGATAGTTGGTTTTAGTGGAAAATGAGGAGCTGTAGGTGAATATAATGGGATTAGATTGGCTTTTTCTTGATTTAGAAACTACAGGACTAGATCATTGGCGCAATCAAGTTATTGAAATAGCGGTGATAGTTTATCAAAAGGATGGTTCTAAAGAAATATATACATCATTGATTAATCCTGGGGTTTCTGTACCCCCTTTGATCACCTCTTTAACAGGGATAAATGATGCTATGTTGCTAAATGCTCCGAAACCGGAGGAAGTAGCCAATCAGGTCAGACCATTACTTGAGGGGAAGATCATTGTAGCTCATAATGCGGCGTTTGATGTAAGATTTTTGGAAACACTGCTAGGTCCATTTCCCAATAGATTTATTGATACTTTGGAACTGGCGAAAATACTCTTTCCTCATTTATCGTCATATAGTTTACGCTATTTGGTTAGTCATTTTTCGCTGCAATGTGAACCGTCACACAGAGCACTAGCTGATACTGAGTCTTTAGAAAAGTTATTTTTTTATTTACGTGCTGAAGCGGAGAAGTTAACCTTACCGGAAATACAAAATATTTTTCATTTTATTCAAGATGAAGATAAGGGCTTGACGCTGTTTTTTGAGGAAATTTTAAATGAAAAAATTAGGACATTTAATTTTGATCAAACCATAAGCAAGCAAAGAATGTCTCAAGAAGAAGATCACTCTGTAAAGTTGCGTGAAAAAAATGTGCTTTGGGAACCGGAAAAATTGTTACAACTATTTAAGCCTGAAGGTTGTATTGCTAAAGGGTTTGAGAATTATCAGGAGCGGTCTGAACAGCTCAAGATGTTAAAGGCTGTGGCTAAAGCTTTTCAGCAAAATAGGATCCTTGTTGCGGAAGCAGGGACGGGAGTAGGGAAATCCTTAGCTTATCTTGTTCCGGCTCTGGCCTGGGCGGTTTCTCAACAGGAAAAAGTGGTAGTGGCCACACATACGATCGCTCTACAGGAACAACTTTGGCATAGTGATATCCAATTTTTACGTGAGCGTCTTTCTTTTAATTTTGAAGCGGCTGTGCTAAAAGGGAGAGCTAATTATTTTTGTCTTTATAAATGGCAAACTTGCCAGGATAGTGTAGCTAAGCTAAGCTGGCAGGAGAAAGTCTTTATGGCTCGTTTAGCTTACTGGTTAGCCAGAGAAGTTACAGGAGATAAGGATACGATCACAGTACGTGGTCAGGAATCTGAAATGTTTTCTTCCCTTGCTTCGAGCAGAGAAAGTTGTTTAGGAGGACAGTGTCCGTTTTTTAAAGAATGTTTTTATCAAAAAGCCAGAGAAAAGGCACAAAATGCTGATTTGATCATTATTAATCATTCTTTGCTTCTTTCTAATGTGAAAACGGGAGATGCTCTTCTTCCTGAGTATCACACCTTGATAATAGATGAAGCCCACCATTTGGAAGATGAAGGGATAAAACAATTTACGGAGACCTTTTCTTTACGTGAGTTTTTAAAAATAATAAATCAGATTAAGAAGAAGAGAGAAGGTTTAACTTTAAAAAAACCTGGGTTATCGTATATTTGGCATAATTATTCTTTTTTACCCCCAGAGGTTTTGCCAGATGTGAAAAAAATCATGAATGAACTGGAAGAATCCCATCAGAGAATTAGTCAAAAGATGGAACAAATCATGGAGTTTCTTAGCTCTTGGCAAAATATGACGATCAGAATTAATCAGGAGATCTGTCAAGCAAATTGGTGGGTAGATTTAAAATTACTTTTTGAAAATCTGCAAATTCCGGTAGAAGAACTGCTAGCTAAGTTAACACAACTTTACAGTAGGTTGGAGGCTGATTGTTCTGAACTTGTCTGGGAGAACTCCTTAAAAGATTTACGTTTGTTTATGGGTGAAATTAATGAAAATTTACAATTGGTGAAAAGATTCTTTCAAAAGCTTGAAGAGGAAGATATTTATTGGTTGGAGTTAAATGTCTCTCATAAAGAGCTGTTATTGCATATTACTCCACTTAATATTGCTGACTGTTTTAGTGAGTTTTTATTTTCTCCTTTGAATTCAGTGGTTTTAACCTCGGCAACTTTAAGTGTAGCGGAAAATTTTAATTATTTAATTGAACAGTTGGGATTACCCAGTGAATATGTGGATACACTCAAAATTCCTTCGCCTTTTCTTTATGATGAACAATCTCTTCTCTTGATTGACAGTAGTCTTCCGGATCCTGCCCGTACTGAGGAAGATGAATATGATTTGGCTTTAAAAGAAGCTTTGAAGGAGATACTGCAAGCTACAGGAGGAAGAACCTTAGTACTTTTTACTGCACATAAACAGTTACAAAAGATGTATTTTTCGTTAAAAAATATTTTATTAGAAAAGGGATTAGAGCTTTATGCTGATGGAATTGATGGTCACCGTTTTTTGTTATTAAATGAACTTAAAAATAATCCGTCGGCGATTGTTTTTGGTGCCAATACTTTTTGGGAAGGGATTGATTTACCTGGTTCGTTTCTTACCTCGGTGATCATGGTTAGATTGCCTTTCTGGCCACCTCATCATCCTTTGGTAGAAGCCAGGCTGGAGGCTGTAAAAACGGAAGGAAAAGATGGTTTTTATGATTATAGCTTGCCTCAAGCGGTATTGAGATTTCGTCAGGGTTATGGTAGGCTAATTAGGACAATTGATGATTGGGGAGTGGTTGTCGTTTTGGATAACCGCTTGCTGAAAAAACGTTACGGTAAAGTCTTTCTTAGATCTTTGCCACAGCAGAATTACCAAGCCGGTAGTACAGAGGAAATTGTAGACAAGATTAATAATTGGTTTAAAAATTGGAACAATGTGAACCGAGGTTAGGAGGGCAGTATAAGTTAATGGTGAAGCGTAACTGTAATTGGGTGATTGTACCGGATGTTTTACCTATGCTTAGCGTGTTTGTTATACTTTCCGTGATCACATATTACTTGGGAGGGATTTGGGCGTCTTTAATTCCTTTGGTTTTAGTTGTATTTACATTGTATTTTTTTCGCAATCCTAAAAGAGTAATCAGTGCGCAGGAAGGCGAAATTGTTTCTCCGGCAGACGGAGTTGTTCTTACTGTGGAAGAAGTAAATGAAAATAGATATTTACATGGGCCGGCGCTTAAAGTTAGTATTTTTCTAAATGTTTTCAATGTACATGTCAATCGAGTTCCGGTTGCAGGAGAAATTGAATATCTTTACTATCAACCCGGAAAATTTTTACCGGCTTTTAAATCTCATGCTTCTGAAATAAATGAACGAAATTATGTGGGAATCAGATGTAAGCATAAACCTGATTTAGCTGTTTTGGTTGTGCAGATAACCGGTTTTATAGCTCGGCGGATAGTTTGTTGGGCAAAAAAAGGTGATAAGTTACAAACGGGTGATTTGTTCGGCATGATTAAATTTGGGTCTTGTACGGAGATATATTTACCTCTTGGTACCTCCATTCTTGTGGAAAAAGGACAAAAAGTACGTGGTGGAGAAACAATAATTGGGAGGTTTAGTAATGAATAAACGCTTGTTACCCAATGTTGTAACATTATCAAATCTTATTTTGGGTGTAATTTCTTTATGGTTGACTATGGAGCAACAATATAATGAGTCTGCTGTCGCTATATTATTGGCTATGGTGATGGATGGTCTTGACGGAAGATTGGCCAGAAGGTTTAAAGTATCTTCTGATTTTGGTAAGGAGTTAGATTCATTATCAGATTTAGTATCTTTTGGTGTAGCCCCGGCTCTTTTAGCTTATGCCAGTGTTTTATATTTATTTGGCTATGCTGGATTGGCTGTGGTCATTGTTTTTGCTTTGTGTGGAGCGATTAGATTGGCTCGTTTTAATGTCTTAAATATCAAAACTTATTTTATTGGCATCCCCATAACTTTCGCCGGTCCTTTGCTCACTATCTTCGTTTTATTAGTTAATCGGATGCCCTTATATTTTTATCCGATTATCACGATTGTTCTTGCTTATTTAATGATTAGTAAAATTAGAATTCCAAAGTATTAAGAAGAAACATACATATTTTTGGAGAGATAAGCACCTTTTAGGGATGAATAAATAAAATAAAGGCAAGAAGTAAATGAAAGATTTATATCTTGGAAAGAGGGTGACGGACTTGAAAGATATAAAAGCTTTGTTTTTTATTCCTTTGCCCAGGTTTTTGTCGAGCTTATTTAAAAAAAAGAGCAGTTAAAAAAGACGTAAAAAGGAGTAAGATAAAGTGCACCCCAAATGTTAGCAAAATAAATTAGCTAATATTTGGGTGTGCACTTTTTAATGTGTAACTAAACCAATTCCGATAAGACCACCAAGAAAACTCGAAGCTACAGTAAGTAGTGTTCTTTTCATGATCAGGGGAAAAGTAATGAGGGTTGAATTTAGAAAAAGACCAAGAAACAACAGCAGAAAAAAGAAAGAGAAACTTACTGTTGCACTATACAAAAGGCCTTTGTGTCCGGCATCATAAGCGGCAATCGTAGAACCTAGAAACATGCTAATAAAGAAAATAAAGGTGGAAAATGCGGATAAAAGGTTTTCAGAAAGGGGTGTGTACTGTAGTAGTAAGCTGAAAAAAATACCTAGGAAAATCATAATAAAAATGGAGCATAGTAACCCCTTAAAGATACAGGAGTATTGAATTCCTTGTAGTGACGGTATTTTTTCACTCATCTTTTTCACCTCCAGATGCTATTTTAGATAACAATATGCGTCTCCTTATGAATTAGAATATTTTAAGAAAACATTTTATTTTTCCGGCAATTGGAAGGAAATGGAAAACGAATGTAGAATTTTTAATGTATCTATTGTTAAAAAAAGTATGTTGATAAGGAGATGGAAGTCTTGTTGAGGTCAATTTTTAAGTTAATTAAGCAAAAATTTTTTTATTTGTATTACCTAAGAATGGCTGATTTTTCTTTAATTTGGGGTGAAAAGGGTAAGGCTATTCATTATTTGCAAAAGCTTACCGGCAAGTATGAGGTTAACAGCGTGATCTGGTGGAAACTAGGAAAACTGCTTGGGGAAGAGGGTAATTGGTTTGAAGCTAAAAAGGCAGTATTGATGGCTTTGCGTTTTAATAGAAGAAATCCGCGCTATTTATATTACTTAGGAAAAGCTGAAGAAATAATTGGATTTACAGAGGATGCATTAAGAATATATAAAAAAGCCTTGGCACATAAAAGTGACTGTGAACTTACTCTTTTCGCCAAGGGTAATTTATTAATGAAAAAGGGGAGTTTTGGGGAGGCTGTGCTTTGCTTTTATAAATTAATCCCGTTTCAAGGCAAGAATCCCGAACTGTATAATAATATTGGGTTATGTCTGATGCAGCTTAATAATTATGAATTAGCTGAGAGTTTTCTGCAAAAAGCAGTCATGTTAAAGCCGAAGGATGCGGTATATGCCTATAATTATGGCTTGGTAGTTTTAAAAAGAGGAGATTTTGAAAAAGCTATTGCTATCTTAAGTAAACATGTGAAGGAAGAAAGGGCGGAGATTTTTTCCTCTTTAGGGTATTGTTATAGTTCTTTAGGAAAATACGAGGAGAGTTTACAATTTTATAAAAAGGCTTTGTTGATAGCACCCCATCAAAAAGAAAACTTAGTAAATTTAGCCTGTATTTATGCGCGTATGGGTGAGCATACCAAAGCTTTAGAAATATTAAAAAAGCTCTTGCGGGTGAATCCTTCTGATGCTAATCTATTTAATAATATTGCTTGGATTTACGAAAACCTAAAAAATTATTGGGAAGCAGAGAAAAATTATTATCGTGGGCTTGCACTGGCTCCTAAAGATCCGAATTTAATGTATAATTTACTTTGTTGTTTACGTAAACAAAATAAGTATTGTGAAGCCATGGAAATTATTGCAGTTTTAAAAAGAATACCGGAATGGAGAAAAATGGCTTGGTCTTCCTTGGCACAAATTTATGAAAAAATGGGAGAAAAAACTCTTGCTGTAGATTGCTATAATAAAGCACTTGGTTTAAACTAGTAATAGTTTTGAAAAAGCTGAGGAAGTTGGAAAGAAGGGATAACGCACTATGGATTTGCAGAAAATTGAAGAAGCAGTGAAAATGTTTTTAGAAGCAATTGGGGAAGATACTAATAGGGAAGGTTTACAGGGAACGCCTTTGAGGGTAGCGAGAATGTGTGAAGAAGTATTTTCCGGAATGGATAAAGTAGCGGATGAGGAGTTATTTGTTTGTTTTAGTGAAGAACATGAAGAAATGGTTTTAGTGAAGGATATCCCTTTTTATTCATTCTGTGAACATCATTTATTGCCTTTTTTCGGTAAAGCACATGTGGCTTATATACCTCGTAAAGGTAGGCTTACAGGACTTTCTAAATTAGCAAGAGTAGTGGAGATATACGCCAGAAGACCCCAACTTCAAGAACGTTTGACTTCGCAAATTGCTGATTCCATTATGCGTGTTTTGCATCCATTAGGAGTTATAGTGGTAATCGAGGCCGAACATTTGTGTATGACCATTCGTGGTGTCAATAAACCGGGATGTAAAACGCTTACTTCCGCTGTCCGAGGAACTTTTCGTTCTAATGAAGTTACCAGAAAGGAAGCGCTTGCTTTAATTCGGGAAAGGTAGGTCGATTTTTATGTCTCAAGATGAAAAAGAAAACAAGCTTGAATTAATTGCTACAAAAGGGTTTAGTGAATATGATGAAATGTATATGGTTGTAGATTTTTTAAATAAATACCTAAAAGAAAAAGGAATTATTCTGGGATTGGTTAAAGATAAGCAGAGCAATAGATTGAATATTAATATATATGAATTTTGTTAATAAATAAAACTGTATATGGAGGAAAACATGCGAATCTTAGTGACTAATGATGATGGTATTCGGTCTCCGGGTGTGCAGGTTTTGGCGCAAAAAATGTTAGAATTAGGTGATGTTGTTCTTGCTGCCCCTCTTGAAGAAAAAAGTGCAATTGGACATGGAATTACGATTAGGGATCCTATACGTGTGCGTAAGATTAAGGTTGATGGGGTAGAACAGGCTTGGGGAATAAACGGTACACCGGCAGATTGTGTTAAGTTAGGGTTAGCTGAATTAATGGACCATAAGTGTGATTTGGTGATTTCCGGGATAAACTGTGGACCTAATATGGGAACCGATGTTTTGTATTCGGGTACCGTATCAGCTGCTATAGAGGGGGTTATTCTAGGTATTCCTTCTTTGGCTGTCTCCTTAGCATCTTGGGATTCCGAAGATTATACAGATGCGGCAGAGATTGTTAATCGCTTAGTCAAGTATCTTTTAGAAAACAAGCTTACTCTTCCAAGAGGTACATTACTTAATGTCAATATACCGGCAGTTAAAAAGGAAGAAATTTTAGGTTATAAAGTAACAATTCTTGGGGAAAGACAGTATGAAAATCGCTTTGAAAAACGCTTAGATCCACGTGGTAATCCTTATTATTGGAGTGTAGGGAAGTTGCTGCCCTTTACGGAAGAAACTCTTGATTATGATGTAGTTGCCGTAGAGAAAAATTATGTATCAATTACACCAATACAATTTGATTTAACCAATTATAAAATTATTCAAGAGGTTAAAGATTGGGGCTTGGAAAATCTGTAAACGGGGAAACTACACGTTTCCTTTTTTTATTTTTTCGCAGAGATGGGTAATGATCAGATAACTATATTTATCTCCTGTAAGAAAAAGAGTAATCAGGAATAAAAAGGCTAGCACGAAAGTTGCGAGAATTAAGAGTAAGAGGTTATGCGCAACTATCTTTTGCAAATAAGTTAAAGCTGTACACAATTGGATACCGGCTAAAAGAAGACGCGGGAAGAACCCCTGTTGTAGTGATATACCGGCCTTTCTCTTAATTATGAATAGATTTAATAGTGATACTGTAAAATAAGCTGTAACATAACTTAAGGCAATTCTGGATGGACCAAAAATTGCATGTGCACCAAGAAAATAGATACCGGAAATTCTAATTAGACCACCAATAGTGGTGGTTAGAAAGTTAGTTTTAACGTACCCCAGTCCTTGCAAAATCCCGGAAGAGGTTTGTAAAAGATAGAGAAATAAACTTCCTAGTGCTAAGAGCCTTAATATTTCACCGGCTTGAGTCACATTAAAGAGAAGTTTAGTAATGATGGGACCCCAAAAAAAGAGGATGAGTCCACAAGGGATACCGGCAATAATAGTGATGCCGATAGCATCAGAAGTACGTTGGCAAAGAAGTTGTTGTTGTTTTCTGCTTTGTGCTTCTGATATAGCAGGGACAAGGGTTGTCGCCAGAGAAAAGGTGAGGGTAGAGGGAATTGCCAGAATGGTAAAAGCGACTCCAGATAGCTCTCCATAGAAGGAGGTGGCTTGGGAAAGATTATAGCCGGCTTTTTTTAATTGATGGGGAATGAGACTTGCTTCAATAGTGGAAATAACACTTGAGGTTATACGGGTTATACTAATAGGTATACTAAAGCTTAAGAGGCGTTTAATAATGGTCAACGAAGGTCTTTGGAAGATGTGCCTGGAGATTTTATTTTTGTAAAGAGTTACTAAATAAATCAATCCTGCCAGTTCACTCAAGAATACTGCTAAGGATAGTCCGGCTGCGGTCCAGGTAAGACCATAAGGACGCAAAAGGTAAATAAGTAAAAAACCACTGCTGATGCGAATAATTTGCTCAATAAGTTGAGTTACTGCGGTAGGACGCATATCTTGAAGCCCTTGAAAGAACCCTTTGATCGTTGAAGAGAGAGAAACAAAAAGAAGTGCCGGCAGAAGAAAAAGAAAAGCCGGTAAGATTCTGGAGTCCGTATATAATGTTTTAATCAGTGTAGGAGCAATAAGAATAAAGAAAAAGGTGATAATTGTAGAGAAGATAAACAGTAATGTTACCGCCGAACTAAAAATTCTTTCAGCACTTTCTCTTTTATTTAAGGCCGTTTCTTCAGCAACATATTTTGATACGGCAAGAGGTATTCCGGCTGTAGTGAGAACAAGGGCAGTAATATATAAAGGGAAAATCATGTTAAAAATACCAATACCTTCCGGACTGATCATGCGGACAATCAGGATTTGATAGATAAACCCCATTGATTTTACTATGATATTGGCTAAAAGCAGGATAAAGGCACCTTTTAAAAATGATTGTTTAGCCATTTTATCCTCCAGTGTGTTGACAGTTCGTTTAGAAATTAATATGTATCATTTATTTTTCTCAGAATAAAAAAGAGGATTTTTCTTTCTTATGAGTAATATAATTAAGGTATTGTTTTGTTTAAATTACTTCCAAAGGAGGAACTTATATTGCGGGTATATACTAGTGAAAAGATCAGAAACATCGGCATTTTAGCACACGGAGGTGCTGGAAAGACTTCATTAACTGAGGCGTTACTTTACAATGCCGGACATACTACACGTTTAGGAAAAGTTGATGACGGAACTACTGTTGCAGACTATTTACCGGAGGAAATAAAGAGGAAAGTTACAGTAAGTACTACGCTTGCTCCTGTAGAATGGAAGGACCATAAAATAAATGTATTAGATACACCTGGATATGCTGATTTTATCGGTGAAGTTAGAAGTGCGTTAAGAGTTATTGATGGTATTGTTTTGGTGGTAGACGGCGTAGCAGGTGTTGAGGTTCAAACGGAAATACATTGGAATACAGCGGAAGAAGCTGAAATACCGAGAATTATTTTTGTCAATAAACTTGATAGGGAAAATGCTAACTATTATCGTGTTTTAGACAATCTTAAAGAAAACTTTGGCATTAAAGTAATACCGGTAATGTTACCTATTGGTGTAGAAGATAGTTTTTCAGGAGTTGTAGATATTCTGAAACAAAAAGCTTATAAATTTGAAGGCACTAAGGTTAGTGAAATTGCTGTTCCTGATGATTTAAAAGAGAAAATGGAAGAATATAGAGAGTCCTTAGTAGAAGCAGCTGCTGAAGGTGATGATGAGATTCTCATGAAATATTTAGAAGGAGAATCTTTAAGTGACGAGGAAATTTTTTCCGGTTTGAAGCAAGGTGTGAAGAAGGCAAAGGTTGTTCCTGTTTTTTGTGGTTCTGCTTTAAAAAATATTGGTGTTCAACCTGTATTAGATGCTATAGTTGAGTTATTCCCTTCACCAATCGAAGCGATGAAAGATCAAGGTAAAGAGGCAAAAAATGAGCCTCTGGCGGCGATTGTATTTAAAACTTTGGCTGACCCTTATGTAGGTAAATTAAGTTTTATTCGTGTGGTTAAGGGTGTTTTGAAAAGTGATTCCAATATCTACAATATCAATAAGCAAAAGGAAGAAAGATTCGGTTCGCTTTTAGTAATGCGCGGTAAAACTCAAGATACAGTCAATGAAGCGCAAACGGGTGATATTGTCTGTATAGCTAAATTGGCAGAAACATCCACAGGGGATACTTTAGGTATAAAAGATAAAACCCCCGTATTAGAGGGAGTTATTTTCCCGACGCCTAATTTTTCTGTAGCTGTAAAAGCTAAATCCAGAAATGATGAAGATAAAGTTGGGACAGCTTTAGCTAAGTTATTAGAGGAAGACCGCACTTTACGTTTGGAGAAAAATACAGAGACCAAGGAAACAATTTTAACCGGTATAGGCGAAACACAATTGGATATTGTTATTGAAAGGCTTAAGAACAAATACGGAGTAGAGGTTATAACGCAAACACCTCGTGTACCATATCGGGAAACCATTAGAGCGACAGCAGAATACGAATACAAACATAAGAAACAGTCAGGCGGACATGGGCAATATGGTCATGTTAAGTTACGTTTTGAACCTTTAGCAGATGCAGAATTTGAATTTACCGAAACTATCTTTGGGGGTTCAGTACCTAAAAATTATCATCCTGCGGTAGAAAAAGGTGTCCATGAAGCGATGGCAGAAGGTGTTTTGGCAGGGTATCCGTTTACTAATATTAAGGTAACCCTTTTTGATGGTTCATATCACGAAGTGGATTCTTCGGAAATGTCTTTTAAGATAGCCGCTAGCATGTGCTTTAAGAAGGGCGTGGAAAAAGCTTCGCCTGTTTTACTAGAACCAATTATGAATGTAGAAATTCATGTGCCGGAACAGTTCATGGGCGACATCATGAGTGATATTAATAGTAAAAGAGGTCGTATTTTAGGTATGGAGGCGCATGGAAAAGAGCAGGTTATCAAAGCCCAGGTACCTCTTGCTGAAATGTATAGATATGCGATTGACTTAAAATCCATAACCCAAGGTCGTGGCAGTTTTAGTATGGAGTTTGATCATTATGAGGATGTTCCCCAACAAATTGCTAAAGAAATAATAGAAAAGGCTGCTCAAGAAAAGGAACAGTAAAAACGAGCTGAAATTGGCCGGTTATGGGAACAGGAAAAAACAAGAGATAACACAAAAAGGGAGTGGAGCACTCCCTTTTTTGTGGAACATCCTGTATTAGGTTTTGGAAATAAAAAAATCCCGCAAGATGTTTTGCGAGAGTAGATGATAATGTTTGGCAGGGGCAGAAGGACTCGAACCCTCAACCAACGGATTTGGAGTCCGCTACTCTACCAATTGAGCTATACCCCTGCGTTGCACTTATTTATTATAAAAGATAAAGGGCACTCTGTCAACCGTTCATCTACTATATCGTTTTACTTTCTGTGCATTATCCATTATCTCAGAACAGACTAAAACTCGGTTCAGGTGAATGCAGACCACTCTCGATAGTACCTCCGTGTACTTGCGAGAGTTGCCGCTTACATCGTGTAATCGTCTCTGCATTCTCACTTCACCATCGTTAAGTCTGTATAGCTGACCTAATGCAAGGAAGAGTAAAACGATATAGTAGATGAGTAAAACGATATAGTAGATGAACAGAAGAAGGAGATTTATTGTATGTTATTGGTTTTATGTAGTATGATCGCTTTTGTGTTTACAATTCGATTATGGAAGTGGTATGATTCCATCTTAAATATGTTTTCTAGTACTGTCAGAGTATTAGATATTTGTACTTGGGGATTGGTATTATGGTTTGTACTTGCGCTTTATAAGAAAAATGTATTAGCTTCACCACAGATGTATTTTTGGACAAGTGAGCTTGGGCAATATTGTAATATCTACACTTGGTCCGGTTTAACCGTTATCGGTTTTATAATCATTGGTTTTTTACGTTTATTTATCAAAAAGAATTTATTTCATAAATAACCCTACCATCCAGAAAATACCATGTATATTGGTTATTTATGGGGAACAAGCTAGTTGCGAAGATATTCTACTAAGGAGGGTTATTTATGGTTCATCAACAAATTCAACAAGTTCAGCAAAGAATTAGTAGTGTAAGCCAAATGATCTCACAATTACGTCAGTCTGAAGAAAATACCCGGCAAAGATTAATGCAGTTGGCTCAGGATGAAGCTTATGTAGCTCAGCAGTTGCAAAGAGTACAACAAATGTGTCAGGAGAGTATCAGTGGATTACAAAATATTTCTGGCTCTGTTAGTCAGCAGTCTTTTTCGTCGAGTTATGCGCAATCTCCAATACAATCCCCAATATATGGACAAGGAATATCTACAGGTACTTCAATGCCTAACATATCCCAGTCTATGCAAGGTAGTAGCTCCCTTTTTGATTTGTCTACTATGAATCCCCAAACATACCAAAATACAATGCAGTTTATGGGGGGGCAGGGTTATTCCGGCGTTGGAACAACGGGAATAGGACAATTAGGATTTCAGAGTAGTGGTATAAGCAGTGTTCCTAATCAGTCCTTAGGAGTGGGACAAATTATGGGTACAGACTCCTCACTGTCCAGTATTTCCACAATGGGACCAAGTACGTATCAGGCTTCAAGAGAACAATTGGGGAAAGGCTCCTCCAGTCTCAGTCAGATTGGTCAACAAGCCGGAATTAACCAAAGTAATAAGTTAATCTAATAATTAACAAATTTCTACTCTTAGTATTGTCATTAAGCCCCGCTAAAATAGGAATTGGCGGGGTTTTTTATATGGAATAAATCAGAGCATTGGGCTACTGTCGTACAGTGTGATGGCAGTTAAACCATAACCCCCGTTTAAGAGGCGGTTATGGTTTGACTCATTTTCTTTTTCCTATTATAATGGTGGATAAATATGGCGCAAGGGGTGGTTTTTTATGTTAAAGTTAATTTATCATGGACATGCATGCTTTAGTATTACGGATGGTACATATGACCTGCTAATTGATCCTTTTCTTAACGATAATCCCTTGGCTGACGTTAAAGCCCATGAGGTAAATCCCTCTTACATTTTGCTAACTCATGGACATAATGATCATTTTGGTGATGCTCTAGAAATAGCCAAAAGAACAGGAGCGATGATTATTGCCCCATATGAGCTTGCTATCTATTGTGAACAACATGGCGTGAAAACTGCAGCAATGAATCCTGGAGGTTCCAAACAATTTCCTTTTGGAAAAATAAAACTGACACCGGCTTGGCATAGTTCGTCAATTATTAAAGGGAACAATATTATTTATACCGGTGCACCCTGTGGTTTTTTAATCGAGATACAAGGTAAGATTATTTATCATGCAGGTGATACTGGACTTTTTGGTGATATGAAGTTGATTGGGGATAGATATCGTTTAAATTTTGCCTTGCTACCAATAGGTGATATCTTTGTGATGGGACCGGAAGATGCCATAGAGGCCGCAGTGATGTTGCAGGCTCAGGTGACAATTCCTATGCATTATAATACATTTCCTCTTATTGCCCAGGATCCCGATCTGTTTGTTGAGAAACTACGTAGCAAAGGGTTGAAAGGCTTAGTTTTAAAAGCTGGTGAACAAAGCGAATTATAAAAAAGAGATAGTTTTAGTCTATCTCTTTTTTAAGTAAATGATTTTACAAAATCTGGTTTTAAAGCAGGAATATATATTTTAATAAAGAATATATGTTTAGTTTTAGGAGGAGTGTGAGATATTGTATAGTGATTTGAAATATATCTTGGCTTTTCATAAAATATTTAAGCTTAGTTTGAATCAATATTTTCTGCGAATACATGAGTATTATGGCTCTTTTGAAGAGGCCTGGCGCTCTCTGGATTTTTCCCCGGAAACCGGAATACCGGAAAGGTATAAGGAACGCTTTATAAGTTTAAAAAAAAGCATAGAACCACAACAATTAGAAGAAGAGTATTATCGGAGTGGAATTGGTGTTTTAACAAGATTAGATTCCAATTATCCGGATTTTTTATTGCATATTTCCAATATTCCTTGTATTCTTTATTATTGTGGTGATTTTTCTTTGCTTAAGAAAAATTCTTTAGCTATTGTGGGTTCGCGCATGGCTTCAGCATATGGCTTGAAACAGGCTCGTTTGATGGCTGAAGAATTAAGTCAAAATGGTTTAGTTATCGTTAGTGGCATGGCCAGAGGTATAGATGCAGCGGCACATCAAGGTGCATTAGGAAAAAACGGTGATACGATTGCTGTTTTAGGTTCAGGACTTGATTTTCCATATCCCCGTGAAAATTTAAAGTTATTTCAGAAAATTAAGGAAAAAGGGGTAGTTATTAGTGAATTTCCTTTGGGTACTAAACCGGAAAGCTTTCATTTTCCCATTAGAAACAGGATTATTAGTGGGCTAAGTTTGGGCGTTTTTGTTATTGAAGCTAAAGCACGGAGCGGTTCATTGATTACGTGTGATTTAGCTCTCGAGCAAGGAAAAGAGGTTTTTGCTCTTCCGGGGCCGATAACCAGTCCTAATAGTATTGGCTGTTTAAGATTAATTCAACAGGGAGCAAAACTAGTGATTTATCCTCAGGATATTTTAGAGGATTTAGGATATGAATATAAAACATCTGTATATAATAAACAAAAAGAAGTTATCAAGGATATTGAAGAACAGGCCAAAGAAATTCTCCAGATGATTTCTTGGGAACCGGTGAATTTGGATAATATCTTGGATAGCCATTTTCAAAACAAAGAGGAAGTATTACGAGTTTTGCTTGAATTAGAATTACAAGGTTTAATTAAGCAGCTTCCCGGCAAATATTATGTAAGAGTTTGAGTTTGAAGATAATACATTTTCGAGGTGATAACAGGTGGGGAAGATTTTAGTAGTAGTTGAATCTCCAACAAAGGCTAAAACAATCGGCAAATATTTAGGAAAAAATTATACGATAAAAGCTTCAATGGGGCATGTGCGGGATTTACCCAAAAGTCAATTTGGAGTTGATATTGAGAATAATTTTCAGGTAAAATATATTACTATACGTGGTAAAGGGGAAATGCTAAAAGAATTAAAGAATTTAGCTAAAAAAAGTGATGAGATCTTACTTGCTACTGACCCTGATCGTGAGGGAGAGGCTATTGCTTGGCATTTACAGGAATTTTTGAAAATTCCTGAGGATAAAAATTGTCGTGTTGAATTTAATGAAATAACTAAAAACAAAGTTTTAGAAGCGATTAAAAAGCCACGTAAAATAGATTTAGACAGAGTAGATGCACAACAAGCCAGAAGAGTATTGGACCGAATTGTCGGTTATAAATTAAGTCCTTTGCTTTGGCGAAAAATTAAGAAAGGTCTTAGTGCCGGTCGTGTTCAATCAGTAGTTGTTCGTTTAATTTGTGATCGTGAGGAAGAAATCAAAAATTTTGTTCCGGAAGAATATTGGACCCTTGCTGCTAATTTAAAGAAAAATAAGCAAAGTTTTGAAGCGAAGTTAAGTAAAATTGGTCAAAAAAAAGCGGATTTAAAAAGTGAAAAACAAGTTCAGGAAATAGTTGAGAGTATAGGAAAGAGCCCTTTTACTGTGGAATTGATCAAAAAGAAAAAGCAGAAGAAAAACCCTGCTCCACCATTTACAACTAGTAGTCTGCAACAAGAAGCTTATCGCAAATTGAACTTTGCTGCAAAGAAAACAATGAGAATTGCTCAACAGCTCTACGAAGGAGTAGAGTTAAGTAAAAAAGAAGGTTCCATAGGTTTAATCACTTATATGAGAACTGACTCGGTCAGAATTAGTGATGAAGCAAAAAATGAAGCACTGAAATATATTGAAGCAACTTTTGGTAAAGAATATTTACCGGAAAAGCCGCGAAACTATGAGCGTAAAGGTAAAGCTCAGGATGCCCATGAAGCTATTAGACCCACCTCTATCTTGAGGGACCCCAATACGATAAAATCGTATTTGTCAAATGATCAATACAAACTCTATAAACTAATTTGGGAACGTTTTTTAGCTTCTCAATTTGCTTCTGCAGTTTTAGAAGTGACTTCTGTAGATTTGCGAGTTAATGATTATCTGTTTAAAGCTACCGGCACAGTTGTTGTTTTTCCGGGTTATACAAAAGTATATGTGGAAAGCAAGGATGAACAGGATAAAGATGAACAGGGAGTTCTTCCGGAATTAGAGGAAAAGGAAGAGGTATATTTAGAAAAACTATTGCCGAAACAACATTTTACGCAACCTTCACCTCGCTATACAGAGGCTAGTTTAATTAAAACTTTAGAAGAAAAAGGGATAGGACGTCCCAGTACTTATGCACCTATTTTGGATACTATTGTTTCCAGAGGATATGTAGTTAAAGAAAAAAAGCAATATGTACCTACGGAGTTAGGCTTTTTGGTAGTAGAACTATTAAAGAAGTATTTTCAGGAGATCATTGATGTTGAATTTACGGCTAATCTGGAAAATATGCTGGATTCTATTGCCGAGGGTAAAAGCGACTGGAAAAAGGTTCTCTTGTTATTTTTTGAACCCTTTCAGCAAGAGTTAAAAATTGCAGATAAAGAAATTGGACAAATAGAAATAGCGGATGAAGTAACTGAAGAGGTTTGTGAGAAATGCGGACGTAATCTGGTGATAAAACAAGGACGTTTTGGTAAATTTTTGGCCTGTCCGGGTTTTCCTGATTGTCGTAATACCAAACCGTTGCTAAAAGATACAGGTATCGAATGCCCGAAATGTCAAGAAGGTAAAATTGTCATCCGCCGTTCAAAAAAGGGAAAGAACTTTTATGGTTGCAGTAAATATCCAGAGTGTAATTTTGTTTCTTGGAATGAACCGGTAAATAAAAAATGCCCTCAATGTGGTGAAATCCTTGTAATTAAGAAAAGTAAAAAAGAAGGAATGAAGTATGTTTGTTCAGGTCAAGACTGTCAGTATTCAGAAGATGAGGAGAAAGTGTCCTCTAAGATGTAGTAACTAAATTTACTAATTTACATTGATATTGCCGGAGGGAAAAAGTTGGAATATATTAAGGTGATTGGTGGAGGTTTAGCCGGTAGTGAAGCGGCTTGGCAGATCGCTCAAAAAGGGATCAAAGTTAAGTTATTCGAAATGAGACCGGGAAAAACGACACCTGCACATAGCAGTAATCTTTTGGCAGAATTAGTTTGCAGTAATTCTTTGCGCGCTAATAGTTTGCATAATGCGGTAGGACTATTAAAAGAAGAAATGCGCTTATTGGACTCTTTAATTATGTTTTGTGCTGATAGTACCAGTGTGCCGGCAGGCGGAGCGTTGGCTGTGGATAGAAAAGCTTTTTCCCAATTGGTTACGGAAAAAATACTAGCACATCCATTGATTGAAGTAGTACGGGAGGAAGTTTTTTCTTTGCGGAAAGAGGAAATAACCGTTATTACTACAGGTCCGCTGACTAGTGATAAATTAGCGGCAGAGATTGCTAAACTTACGGGCAAGGCTCATCTTTATTTTTATGATGCGGCTGCTCCGATTATTTATGGAGAAACCATTGATTACGATCGAGTTTTTTGGGCATCTCGTTATGGAAAAGGCTCTGCAGATTATCTAAATTGTCCCTTGAATGAGGAGGAATATGCTAAATTTTACCGAAATTTAATCGAGGCAGAAGTTTATCCGCTTAAAGATTTTGAAAAGGACCGTTGTTTTGAAGGTTGTATGCCTATTGAAGTGATGGCTAAACGTGGATATCAAACAATGCTTTTTGGACCTTTAAAACCTGTAGGTCTTAGTGATGCAAAAAGCGGGAACAAAATTGTAGGTGTTGTCCAATTACGGCGGGAAGATGCTGCAGGAGCGCTGTTTAACATGGTTGGATTTCAAACCAATTTAAAATGGAATGAACAAAAGAGAGTCTTTAGAATGATTCCTGGTTTGGAAAAGGCGGAATTTGCCCGTTATGGTAAAATGCACCGCAATACGTTTATAAATTCTCCTGAAGTTTTAAGCCAAACGACGCAGTTGCGGGAGTTTCCCCACCTTTTGATTGCCGGGCAGCTTTCCGGTGTGGAGGGCTATGTGGAATCAACTGCTTCAGGACTTATTGCCGGTATTAATGCCAGCCGGCTGTACAAAGGCTTAGAACCGGTAGTTTTCCCTAGGGAATCAGCACATGGCTCCTTACTACATTATATTGCAGAAACACAAACAGATAATTTTCAACCAATGAATATAACTTTTGGTTTATTGCCACCATTAACAGAAAAAATTAGAGATAAAAAAAGGAGAAATTCTTTGCTGGCAGAAAGAGCATTAGAGGCGATAAAGACTTGGAAAAAGGACATTTTGGATGTGATGTGATGCTATTAGTACCTTTGGTAGACAGTTATATTACTTATTTAGAAAATGAAAAAAATATGGCAAAAATGACAATTACGTCGTATAATAATGATTGGCATGATTTCTTTAATTATTTAGAAAACGAATTAAAATATGATATACTATCTTTAGATATTAATGAAATAAATCATACTACCATTAGAAAATATTTAGTATATTTAAATGATAGAAATCTTTCTAAAAGCACTATTGCTCGGCGTTTAGCCGCACTAAAAAGTTTTTATCGCTATCTTTTAAAGAAAGAAATTATTCAACATAATCCTCTTGACCATGTATCCTCGCCGAAGATACCTAAAAAGTTACCGCAGTATTTAGAACAAGGCGAAATGGAAGCTGTTTTGCAGCAACCTTCTTTACATAGTGAAACTGGGATTAGAGATAAAGCGATTTTGGAGCTATTATATGGTGCAGGAATCCGGGTTAGTGAATTAGTTTCTCTGGATTTAGCTAATATAGATTTGTCATATGGATATGTCCGGGTTTTTGGTAAAGGCAGTAGGGAGAGAGTTGTACCCATTGGGAAGGAAGCAATAAAGGCCTTACAGCTGTACTTAAAAAAAGCTCGCCCATTGTGGTCTATCAAACCGGAAAAAGCTCTTTTTATTAACCAAAAAGGGGGACGGCTTTCTGACCGTTCGGTAAGAACAATAGTAAATAAGTATTGTCGACAGGCCGGAGTTAAAGAAATTCTTTCTCCACATGGTTTCCGCCATAGTTTTGCTACGCATCTTTTGGACCACGGTGCTGATTTAAGAGTGGTACAAGAATTATTAGGACATAAAAAAATTTCTTCGACGCAAATTTATACCCATGTTTCCCGAAAGAAACTTCGTAAAGTCTATCATTTAACTCATCCCAGAGCTTAAAGAGGTGATCCTACGTGTTTCACGGAACTACTATTATTGGTGTCAAAAGAGGGAATGAAGTTGCCTTGGCCGGTGACGGACAGGTAACTCTTGGTGATAAAATAATTATGAAACATCATTCTAAAAAAATTAGAAGATTATATCATGGTAAAGTAATTGCCGGTTTTGCCGGATCTGTTGCGGACGCTTTTGCCTTGTTTGAAAAATTTGAAAAGAAGCTAGAAGAGTATCATGGTAATTTACTTAGGTCTGCGGTGGAGCTTGCTAAGACTTGGCGTACAGATAAAGTTTTACGAAATTTAGAGGCTATGTTGGTTGTAGCAGATAAGAATAGTTTGTTAATTATTTCCGGTACCGGTGAAGTTATTGAACCTGATGACGGTATAGCGGTAATCGGTTCAGGCGGTCCATATGCTTTAGCTGCAGCCAGAGCTTTGCTGAAGCATTCTGATTGTTCTCCGGCTGAGATTGTGCAAACAGCTATGGAAATTGCGGCTTCTATTTGTGTTTATACAAATAATCATCTTACTATAGAAACAATATCGGAATAAATATATGAGTAGTATTTTGTTGAAATTGAAAGAGGGTTGATTATGACTAAAGAATTTACCCCTAGAGAAATAGTGGCTGAATTAGATAAATATATAGTAGGTCAGGAAAAAGCGAAAAAGAGTGTTGCTATTGCTTTGCGGAATCGATATCGTAGGAATCAACTGTCAAAGGAATTACGTGATGAGGTTGTGCCTAAAAATATTCTGATGATTGGACCAACAGGTGTAGGAAAAACCGAAATTGCTCGGAGGCTTGCCCGTTTAGTAAAAGCTCCTTTCATTAAAGTAGAAGCTACAAAATTTACTGAAGTTGGGTATGTTGGCCGAGATGTAGAGTCAATGGTCAGAGATTTGGTAGAATTATCAATCACTATGGTCAAAGAAGAAAAAATAAATGTGGTGGAAAAACAAGCTTCTCAATTGGCTGATGAAGTTATTGTTAAATTATTAGTGCCTAGTTTGTCTAAGGCTAATTCTTCTAGACAAAACCCCTTTGAAGTTTTATTTGGAGCTACGAATACAGATTCAGATGAGCAATTTACAGAATCAGAGAATGAAATAAATTTAAAGAGAAAAATAATCAAAGAAAAATTATTAAAGGGGGAATTGGATCAGGAATATGTAGAGATAGAGGTTGAAGATACACCAACTACATCAATGGATTTTTTTGTTGGCAGTAGTTTGGAAGAATTAGGTATGAGTTTTCAAGATATGTTTGGCAATTTTTTTCCCAAAAAAAAGAAAAAGAAAAAAGTTACTGTTGCACAGGCAAGAAAAATTCTTACGCAGACAGAGGCGCAAAAGCTTATAGATATGGATGAAGTGATTAGTGAATCTATAAAACGTACTGAGCAAAATGGAATTATTTTTATAGATGAAATGGATAAAATAGCAGGTAAGGATACATATGGTCCAGATATCTCCAGAGGAGGTGTACAAAGAGATATCTTGCCAATTATTGAAGGTTCGACAGTTATGACGAAGTATGGACCGGTGAAAACAGATTATATTCTGTTTATAGCCGCCGGTGCTTTTCATACAAATAAACCTTCGGATTTAATTCCTGAATTGCAAGGTCGATTTCCGATTCGTGTGGAATTAGAAAGCTTAAAACGTGATGATTTTAAACTAATTTTAATTCAACCACGTAATTCATTGATTATACAATATACAGAATTATTAAAGACTGAGGGGGTATTGCTAGAATTTACTGAAAATGCTATTGAAGAAATTGCAGAAATTGCTTATACTGTTAATAGTCAAACAGAAAATATCGGTGCACGTCGGCTTCATACGATAATGGAAAAATTATTGGAAGATTTACTGTTTGAAGCACCTGAAATGGAAGCTAAAAAGGTAATCATTGACAATAATTATGTAAAAGAAAAATTAAACACCATTGTTGGTAATGATGATTTAAGCCGATATATTTTGTAAAAAAATGAGGAGGATAAAATTTTATGAAATTACTATTAGAAAAAACACGTACAGTAAATAAGCTTTTACAAAAATCAGCCGGGAATCCCGTAGAGTTTACCGAAATGGCCAATGTGTTGAGTGATTTGATTGATTGTAACATTTATATTGTTGGGCGGAGAGGTAAAATTTTGGGATATGCCTTTATGGATGGTTTCAACTGTCCAACCATTGAGGATATTGTGACCAAAACTGAAAGGTTTCCTGAATCATACAACGAAGATCTCATGAGAATAACTCAGACTTATGCCAATATGAAGAAGGAAGTATCTGAATGTATTTTCAGTGCTGATTTCAACTGTAGTTTTAATGACAAAATTACCACAGTTGTTCCTATCATTGGTGGTGGTGAAAGACAAGGTACTTTATTGCTTGTTAAATATGAACAAGAGTTTACTTATCAAGATTTAGTTTTAGCTGAATATGGTGCAACAGTAATTGGCATGGAAATACTTCGTTCCAAAGCCGAAAGAATTGAAGACGAAGCCAGACGTAAAGCTGCAGTTCAGGTAGCTATTGGCACTCTGTCTTATTCGGAGTTAGAAGCCATTGAACATATTTTTGCAGAATTAAATGGTAAGGAAGGTCTATTAGTAGCTAGTAAAATTGCAGACCGTGTAGGAATTACACGTTCGGTTATTGTTAATGCTTTAAGAAAATTTGAAAGTGCCGGTGTGATTGAATCGAAATCCTTAGGGATGAAAGGAACATATATTAGAATTCTTAATGAAAATCTCTTAGATGAACTGGCAAAAATGAAATTAACATAAGACTGATAGAATTTAGTAAAAATAAATAAAGAGCTATGGTAAAAAAAACCATAGCTCTTTATTTTTAAAGAAAAAGAAAACTGCGATAAGAAAATGATAATAATCTCGATAAAGTAAAAAAATATAGATTCTTGAAAGGAATTTGTTGAAACAACTAGAATTTATATAGGTAGTGTCAAATTAAGTTTTTTGATGAGATTATTTATGGAAGTGATTAGTATGCTCAAGACAGGCTTAATGAATTTACTGGAAAAAGCTATGAGTGGTAGTACGGTACGACATAATGTTCTTAGTAATAATATCAGTAATGCCAATACTCCGGGTTTTAAAAGAAGTGATGTGGACTTTCGCTCAACACTTGATGAGGCAATTAATCCACAGCTTCCCATGAAAACAACTAATTCTTTACATATCAATAATTCTATTGATTCAACAAAGCCGCTTATTATTCAGGAACAGCAAACGAGCTTACGAACAGACGGCAATAATGTCGATATAGATATTGAGTTAGCAACATTAGCAGAAAACAATCTTTATTTCAATAGTCTTGCTCATTTTTTATCATCTCACCTTAGCTTGTTAAGACAAGCAATTTCAGAAGGGAGGCGTTAATTGATGGGTCTTTTTGAATCTTTGAATATTAGTGCTTCCGGTCTTAGCGCAGAGCGTTTACGTATGGATGTTATTTCTTCTAATATCGCCAATGCTAATTCCACTCAAACAGTGGGGGGCGGTCCTTATCGTAGGAAAATTGCTATTCTTGCCCCACAGGTAGCTGATGAAAATTTTAGGAATGTTTTACAAGATTCGATAAAAAGAAAAGCACCCTATAGCGGAGTTAGAGTATTAGGGATTATAGAAGACTCCACTCCTTTGAAACGTGTTTATGATCCGCAACATCCGCAAGCATCTGCAGATGGGTATGTTGAATATCCCAATGTTGATGTAATGAAAGAAATGGTGGAGTTAATCACAGCTTCACGTTCTTATGAGGCTAATGTAACAGCTATGAATGCTACGAAAAGTATGTTTTTAAAGACTTTAGAAATAGGACGTTAATAAGGAGATAACATATGGATATTAAGGGAATAGAATCTTTGCCGGTTTTTGAATTAGAAAAAATTTATAATCAAGAAAAAAAGGAAAAGACACAGAACTTTGGAGAGTTTTTAAAAGATGCTTTAAACAATGTAAATAAAACTCAATTGCAAGCAGAACAGATAACGAAAGATTTTACTATTGGTGATGATGTGGAATTACATCAGGTTGTTCTTGCTACAGAAAAGGCTGCTCTAGCATTGCAATTGACTATACAAATAAGAAACAAAGTAATTGAAGCTTATCAAGAGTTAATGAGAATGCAGATCTAATTTTGAGGTGAGACAATTTGGATGTGAGGGCTCAAATCCTAGAACAAATAAATAATTTATGGCAAAAACTTTCTAAATGGCAAAGAGCCAGTATTTTAATTATCGTTGTTTTATTTATAATTATGATTATTGCAATATTACTTTTTAATAAACCACAAATGGAAATCCTTTATTCAGGATTAAGCCCAGAGAATGCCAGTGCTATTACCGCAAAATTAAAGGAAGAAAATGTACCTTATCAACTAACAGATGAAGGCACCACGATTTTAGTAAGTGCTAAAGATAAATATCAACTGCGTTTAGATATGGCAAGTGAAATTAACTTAAGTGGAGTTGTAGGTTTTGAGTCTTTTAATGAAACTCGTTTCGGAGAAACAGATACTGATAAGCAAGTAAGATTTCTTGTGGCTCTGCAAGGTGAGTTAACGCGTACTATTGAACATCTCGATGCGGTGGAAACTGCTAAAGTCCATATAGCTTTGCCTCAGCCGTCATTATTTATTAGGGATGAAAAAGAGGCTACTGCATCTGTATTATTACGTTTAAAGCCTTATGCCAGTTTAACCCCCGGACAAGTAAAGTCAATCATGTCTTTTGTTAGTCATAGTGTAGAGGGGCTTAAGCCGGAAAATGTTACGGTAATGGATGTAAACGGTAATTTATTGTCTGAGAATTTGGTAGAATCAACAGGAGATACTGCATATATTTCGGCTAATCAATTAGCTTTAAAGCAAGAATATGAAAAAAAATTTGCCCAGTCCATTCAAACCATGTTAGAAGAAATGAGAGGAGCCGGCAAAGCTATTGTCAGAGCTAGCATCTCGATGGATTTCGATCGTGTGGAAACACATTCGGAAAAATATATGGAACCTGTAGTCAGAAGTGAACAAATCAGAGAAGAAAGTTCAAGTGGAAATTCTCAAACTGTGGGAGGAAATCCTGCTGATGAAAATATGGCAGGACCTAGTTATGGGGGAACAGGGTCAGGTTCAAGTGAGTATGAATTGACTGAGACAACTACAAATTATGAAGTTGGCAAAACAATAGAAACTAAGATTGCGGCACCGGGCAAAATAACCAATATTTCTTTAGCTGTTATTATTAATGGGGAATTGATTCCTGAGGAAGAAAGTAAGATTAAAGATGCAGTAGCTAAGGCCGCAGGTATTAATACGGAGAGGGGAGACCAGATTACTGTTGTAGGGATACCCTTTAATAATGAAGATACTACGAAATTGGAAGAAGCATTGGCAAAAAGAGAGTCTTATTTGCAGAGAATGGAAATTATTAAAATGCTTCGGGCTCCGTTAATTATTCTTTTGCTTATAGGAATTACCTTTTTTGTTGTGCGTCGTATAGCGAATCGTGATTATTCCAGCTACGCAGAAACAGGACCACAAGAAGTAGCAGCAATAAATAATGATGAGTTAGGTGTTGAATTAGACTTAACACCTGAAGCTTTGGAGAAGAAAAATTTGCAGAAACAAATTGATAATATAGTTCGGAAAAATCCTGAAGAAGTTGCAAAAGTAATTAAGACCTGGTTGGCAGAAGAGTAGGGGTGATTAAATGGGTAGGATTGGTAAGCTATCAGGTCGTCAAAAGGCGTCAATTTTTATGATCAGCTTAGGGCCTGAAAAGTCAGCGCAAATAATGAAATATCTTAGTGAAGAGGAAATTGAACAACTTACTTTAGAAATAGCCAGCATTAGAACTATAGAAAATGACGAATTAGAGAATGTTTCGAAAGAATTTAGTGAACTTTATATGGCTTCTCATTATATCGCTCAAGGTGGGATAGATTACGCTAAAGAGGTTTTAGAAAAAGCTTTGGGTAATGAGAAGGCCATTGAAATTATTGGCCATCTATCCTCAAATTTGCAAATCAAACCCTTTGATTTTATTAGGAAAACAGATCCTAGTCAAGTTTTAAACTTTATTCAAGGCGAACATCCACAGACTATTGCTTTAATTATGTCATATCTGG
>LFRM01353182.1_pt1 | contig 49141 bp, 39 predicted proteins | sample 618341 | NCBI WGS metagenome assembly LFRM01 (sample SAMN03654438, study PRJNA283298) | anaerobic digester metagenome | isolation source: pool of bioreactors CSTR01a, CSTR02a, and CSTR03a thermophilic anaerobic... | place: Denmark: Kgs. Lyngby | collected 2014-05-21 | reverse complement strand
AGTTATATACCTGATTTTTGAGGCTTTTAAAAACAAAAAGAGTGAACAACGCAAAACGCATGTCAAAAGTTTTTGTTGCGCGGCCGATAATGTTTGTGATAATATATTAAAAATAAATGCCGGTATTCTGCTGAAGAAACCGGACAAACACATATAATATGGTTATTGCCCGTAAAAATTCAAAGCTTATTTACGCGGAATAATCATAAGGGTTTTTTAATTGATTCGACTTATATCCAATTTGGAATGAGAACGGAGGGTTAAAAATGAATCATGAGATTTCAAAATCACATTTCAGTGTCAGAAGGATTGCCATTACCGGAATCCTGTCCGCACTATCCATCGCGCTTAATTTTACACCTATTGGTTTTATGCTCGTCCCCGGGCTGCAGGTTCAAATAACACTGATGCATATTCCCGTGATCATCGGGGCAATACTCGAAGGTCCTGTCGTAGGCGCATTTATAGGTATGATTTTCGGACTGACAAGCCTCTATACCGCGACTTATACGCCCCTGCCTATTGCTTTCGCGTTTCTTAACCCGTTGGTTTCGGTTCTGCCGAGAATCCTTATCGGGATAGTTGCCCATTATTCGTACAGCGCGTTAAACAAGGCCCTTAAAGAAAAAGGCCAGGTATTGTCAATAGGTGTATCGTCAATCCTTGGAACGGCAACGAACACAATCGGCGTACTTGGAATGATTTACATCCTGTACGCGCAGCGGTTTATCGACGCCCTCGGTCTGACCGGAAAGGTTTCCGGCACATATATTTTCGCTATGGCGTTTCCAAACGCCCCGCTGGAAGTTTTGGCCGCGGTTTTGTTGTCCGTCCCCGTTGTTCTTGCCGTCAGGAAAATGCGCAGGTAAAATGAATATATTGGATGGCTGTAACGCCGTATAAATCTTAACGGAGCTGATGGAAATGGGTATTATAATTGGAATTGATATAGGCGGAAGCACGACAAAAATTATCGGATTCAAGGACGATTCATTAATAAGTCCTATGCTCGTAAGGGCTACAGACCCTGTATCTTCCCTTTACGGCGCTTTTGGGAAGTTTATGAACAGTAACCGGCTTAATTTGGATGATATTGACTTTGTAATGCTTACCGGTGTCGGCTCTTCGGAAGTGAAGGAACGTATTTTCGGAATCCCGACAGCGCGCGTTGAGGAGTTTTATTCAATAGGCATGGGTGGGCTTTTCCTGTCGGGAATTCCAAGCGCGGTTGTGGTCAGCATGGGAACCGGAACCGCCTTTGTGAAAGCTGAACAAAATAAGGTTACGCATCTCGGTGGAACGGGAGTCGGCGGCGGGACACTGCTCGGACTATCAAATCTTATGCTGAATATTCGTAAATTCGAAGATCTTATTGAAATGGCCAAAGGCGGCAGCCTTTCAAACGTTGATCTTTTTATCGCCGATATATCCAAGGCTCTCATAGTTGGTCTGCCCCCAGAAACAACTGCGTCCAATTTCGGGAAAATAAGCGACCTTGCTTCAAAGTCCGATATAGCTCTCGCGATTATAAACCTTGTTTTTCAGACAATAGGTGTTCTTTCGATATTTGCCGCAAGAATTGACGGTACGAAAGACATCGTCCTGACCGGTAACCTTACAGCCGTTCCGCAGTCAAAGGATATTTTCAACGGTCTTACCAAACTGCACTCGGTTAACTTCCATGTACCTGTCCATGCCGAATATGCGACCGCGCTCGGCGCAGCGATAGCGTATACCCAAAAAGGAAGTTTTACTTCTATCTGACGGCCTTTTTCCATACATTACATATCAGAAATAATGCCTTTTCCTGATATAATGTTACTATCAGACACTAAAAAAACCTCTTAAAACTATTGTGTACAATAGTATTAGAAGTAATGTTTGAAGAGACGTTATATTCGGCAGGAAGATATGTAATGACAAATGCAATTTGGTTTCGGAAAACAAAACAATATCTGATTTTCGCGATATCCTGTTTTGCTGCTGTTACGGCCTTGTTTTACATAAGCTATATATGCGCGTTATTGAACCCGTCATTTTATGAAAAAATATTCACCGGTGATGATATACGGGATTGTTTCGAAACTATTTCCCAAATGCTTTCAATTAACGGTGAACCGGCATTTTCAGGCCAATCGGTACGAAACAACGCGATATCCCTAATTGAAGGCATAACTCGTCATATTAAAACTCATGACATGTCTTTTGCCGATATCATACCGGAACGGGAAAGCGCGGTATCGTTACGCTCTGCCGTAACCTTCGCGGAACCCGGCACAGAAACCGACCTGCTGGGAAAGCTGAAAATTCACCCATTTATGCTCGGTTATTTTCTGCCCGGTTCCAACTCTATATTCATTAAACTTCAAACAATACAAACAGCTTATACGGCTGTAAAATTTCTTATACCCGTTTTGTCCGCCGCGGCGTTTCTTATTATCCTAATATCCGGGAAACCGTCATATTATATCCGCATAACCTTGATAATATCCTGTGCCGTTTTATTTTCCTTGTCTTTTTTCATGTACATATCAAGGAACGCATTATTTGCGTACCTGTTTGAAAAAGCAGCACCCGGCATCTCCGGCGTATTAAAACCGTTTATCAAAAAAGCTGCTGCCGCTTTATTCATACGTTCCATTTTTGTATGTCTGGTTACAATACCTGTCGCGATTACTTTCGGCATAAAGCCCGTAATAAACGCATTCGACAGGCATTCCGGAACGCTTGCCGTTTTATTCGCTGTAATTATCGGAGTTGTCTTCAGTCTTTGCCATAATGAACTGCGCACCGTTATAACCGGTAAATACAGGACATTCGCTGTGCAGAAAACCGTGGATATATTGAACTGGGACGACGAGGCCATTCATTCCCTCGTAATCAAGCTGAGAGAGGAAGGAAGCAATGAACCCGTGAGCAACGCGAAAATCGTAATTTACGGTGCCGACACGTCAAATAATCCTTTATGGATCAGCGCTTACAGTGATATCAACGGAGATGCCCGTTTTATTCTCCCGAAAGGTTCGTTTAATGTTTACTCTGACGAATCGACTCTTCCGAATGATCGTATTTCCTTCGGCACTGTGTCAATAGACATCAACAAACCTGGAAGCTCATGGTACACCCTGCATATACGAAACAAAAACGAAGAGCAATAGTCCTCTTTAATCGTAAAATTCAATCAAAAGATTTTTATCTTTTGAATCTCCTTTTACATTAACAGCTAAAAAGCCGTAACGTTCCTTTAAAATATTAATATTTACGCGTTTTTGCCCGATGACCGCTGAAACACTGTTTTGCGGCACGTGAATGATTACGTTTTTCGTCACTGTTTCTTTTGCGCGTTCAATCTCATTGATGATGCGGTTCAGCCAAATGCGCGAATAAACAAGTTCTCCGAATGCGGGATGAACCGGGCCCGCCAGCACTTCTCCACCCTCGCGTATTTCATCCGAACCCTGAAGCCCAATCCGTAAAACTTTTATCCCCGAATTCTCATATAAAGGAACAATTTTTTCGCACCACGATACCGCTTCACTAACGGTAAGCGGCCGGTACCTGCCCGCGGCATACTCTGATGCAAGTTCCGTACCTTTAATTACAAGGGTTGGATAGATACGCACCATATCGGGTTTTTCGGCAATAAGCATTTTTGATGTTTCAATGCTCTTTTCCAATGTATCCGCCGGCAGCCCTATCATTACCTGGACGCCAAGCAAAAACCCCATATTTTTAACCATCCTGCAGGCTTTCAACGCCGTGTCCTTCGTATAACCGCGACGGCTTCGCATTAAAACCTCATTATCAAGGCTTTGTATGCCAAGTTCTATAACCTTTACCGGAAACTTCTTTAAAAATAATAGCGTGTTTTCATCAATATAGTCCGGGCGCGTGGAAAGGCGTATTCCATCAACCAATCCTGCATACACGTAACCTTCCGCAAGTTTCAGATACCGCTCCTGATCGCTTAAAGGAAGCCCGGTAAAGCTGCCGCCGAAAAAAGCAATCTCATATGAATCCGAAGGCTTTTTTGTGCTCACGTGGGACTCTATAATGCTTTTTATCTCATCAATTCCTGGAGCGTCCGCATACCCGCTTATTTTCTTTTGGTTGCAGAATACGCAATCATTCGGACAGCCTTTATGAGGAATAAAAACAGGTATGTTTATATGTCTTTTCATTTGTGTTCTCCCGTTATTTGGCCGAACCCGTTTTGCGCCAGTTTGTCCAGCGCATCGCCGGCCGCGTTTTGTTCGGCTTCTTTCTTTGTTCTTCCTTTTCCCGTTCCCATAACTTCATCGTTTACCGATACCGATACAGTAAATATTTTATCATGATCCGGGCCTTTTTCGTTAATTACGGAATACCGTATACTATACTGGCCTTTTTTTTGAATCTCTTCCTGGAGCCTGGTCTTATAGTCAAAGAACAATTCACCCTGTATCGCTTTGATGTAGTTTTCATTCAGATGTTTTCGGATAAACGCTTCCGCGGCATCAATCCCGCCGTCGAGAAAAAGACTGCCTATAATTGCTTCAACCGCATCCGCGAGAATTGAAGCCCTTTCCCTGCCCCCCATAGCTTTCTCACCCTTGCCAAGAAGCAGTGCATCCCCGATTTTTAATTTTTTCGCACAGCATGACAAAGACGCTTCCGATACAACTGAAGCCCTAAGTTTTGACATTTCTCCTTCAGGCATATCGGAAACCTCTTTGTACAGGTATTTTGTAATAACGAAGCTTAATACCGAATCGCCTAAAAATTCAAGCCTTTCATTGCTGTTAAGCTTCCTGTCCTTCCTCTCATAGGCGTATGAACTGTGAGTAATTGCCTCGAGTGCTTTTTTCTTGTCTTTATAAACATAGTTAATGTTTTTTTCAAGAATGCCAATCGCTTTTTTTTCTTCCTGTTTCAAAACTATCCCTCCAAAAAATCATTGTAAGGGTAATGGGTAAACCCATTACCCCTTTTTTAAAACTTTTTTAACGCGATTACAGCATTATGTCCACCAAACCCCAAGGCATTCGATAACGCGTATTTAATATCCTGTTTTCTGCCCCTGTTCGGAACATAATCCAGATCGCATTCTTCATCAGGTGTTTCGAGATGTATTGTCGGCGGCAGGAACCCGTCCTTTAACGCAAGCGCCGTGATAATCGCCTCAATACCGCCCGCTGCCCCAAGCAAATGTCCCGTCATTGATTTTGATGAACTTACCGCTAGCTTATACGCGTGATCACCGAAGACCTTTTTAATAACCGATGTTTCATTCGGATCATTAAGCGGGGTTGATGTGCCGTGGGCGTTTATATAATCCACCTGTTCCGGCGTGATTCCCGCATCAGCAATAGCAAACTGCATTGCTTTAACACCGCCTATCCCGTCAGGATGCGGCGCGGTAATATGATACGCATCGCATGTGCATCCATATCCCACTACTTCGGCAATTATCGCTGCACCGCGTTTTCTTGCGTGTTCCAGTTCTTCAAGCACAACTATAGCAGCGCCTTCACCCATAACAAAACCGTCCCTGTTTTTATCGAAGGGCCTGCACGCCGTTTCAGGATCTTCGTTGGTACTCATAGCCTTAGCCGAGCAGAAACCGGCGAACGACAGTTCGGTAATAGGCGCTTCCGCACCTCCCGTAATCATTACATCCGCGATACCTGTGCGAATTACATGAAACGCATCCCCGATAGAATGGTTCGCCGTTGCGCAGGCTGTTGACACACATTCGTTAAAACCACGTATGCCGTACCGTATCGCAACCTGCCCGGATGCCATATTCGCAATCATCATCGGTATAAAAAACGGGCTTACGCGGGAAGGCCCCTTTTCCATCAAATTCTCCTTCTGTTCTTCAAGCGTTTTTATTCCTCCGATGCCCGAGCCTATCAATACCCCTACGCGGAAGGGATCTTCGATGCTGAAATCAAGCCCTGACTGTTGTACTGCCATATGAGTTGCGGCCATCGCATACTGGCAAAAAAGATCCATCCTTTTTGCATCCTTTTTATCCATATACTTTGCAGGATCGAATTCATCTATTTCCGAAGCTATTTTTGTCGGAAAATTACTGCAGTCTATCCTGGTCACGGTCGAAATACCGTTTTTTCCGTTTTTTATAGATTCCCAAAAAGTATCAATATCCTGCCCTAATGAGTGTATTACGCCCATACCTGTAATTACAACTCTTCTTTTCATGTTCAAAACCTCCTCAAAAGACCCAAAACATTTACGAAAGGCCGACATTAATGTGATATATGTAAATGAACACCAACTGTCAATTCCATATAAGCAGACCAGCCGGTAATCTTTGTGAAGCGTTATTTGAAAGAAGCATATCGCAGCAAACATTAAATTTTTCGGCATACTGATGCATATTCGAATGTTTGTCCGGGATTTCGTATGCCGATTATTCTTGAATAAAAAAAGCCCCATCGCAATGGGACTTTTTTTATTCGGTTTTCTAGGAGGTATGTGATTTAATATATTCCACTGCATCTCCTACTGTTGAAATTTTTTCAGCTTCCTTGTCTGGTATTTCCAGGTCAAATTCTTCTTCAAGAGCCATTATCAGTTCAACGATATCAAGCGAATCAGCTCCCAGATCGTCTATGAAAGAGGCTTCCAATGTAACTTCATCCTCTTCGACTCCAAGCTGCTCCACAACTATTTCCTTAACTTTTTCAAATACCACACCTTTCACCCCCTTCCAGACAGGAATCATAAAGATATTATCAGCTTTAGTATTGCTTTCATAAAAGATAATATTACATAACCATTCCACCGTCAATATTTATTACCTGCCCGGTAATGTATTTTGCGCTGTCCGATGCAAGGAAGCATACTGCGTCGGCTACTTCGTCGGGAGTCCCGGCCCTTTTCAAAGGAACCATCGCAATATATTTTTCCTTGATTTGATCGTTTAATGCGCCCGACATATCAGTCAATATAAAACCGGGGGCTACGGCGTTACAGGTTATTCCCCATGGCCCAAGCTCCTTCGCAACCGATTTTGTAAAACCAATCATGCCGGCTTTGGATGACGCGTAATTTGCCTGGCCTGCATTGCCCATATGTCCGACAACGGATGTAATGTTAATTATCGTTCCGTGCCTTTTTTTCATCATTGGTTTCGCTGCCGCTTTCGTGCATAAGAAAGCGCTTTTCAGGTTTGCGTCAAGGACACTGTCCCAATCTTCTTCTGTCATCCTTATCAGAAGTTTATCGCGGATAATTCCCGCGTTATTAACAAGAACATCCACGGCTCCGAATTCACTGATAGCAGTGTCAATTAGTTTTCTCGCGTTTTCGTCGATACTAACATCGCCTATTACCGCTTTTACGCGGTAACCTTTTTCAAGGAACTCGGATTCCGTTTTTAATACCGTTTCGGAGGTTCCGTTTATAACTACATTCGCGTTCAGAGAAGCAAATTTTTCGGCGATGGCTTTTCCCAGACCCCTGCTTGAGCCTGTGACCACGACCGTTTTTCCCGAAAAATCCATTCGCCTGTCACCCCTTTAAAACCTTAAGCGTCCGGTCAAGCGAACTGATATCTTCAACATTCAATACCGTAACGCTTTTGTCAATTTTCTTAATAAAACCCGATAATACCTTTCCGGGCCCTATTTCGATAAATGTATCAGTGCCTTTGCCGACCATGTTTTTTACGCTGTCTTCCCACAAAACCGGGCTGTAAACCTGGTGAACGAGCGTATCCTTAACCTGGCTCTCCGACGGCACAATCTCACCGTTTACATTGGCTACCACGGGTATTCTCATTTTTCTTAAGTTTATATATTCAAGCTCCGCTTTTAATTTTTCACCGGCAGGAGCCATCATACTGCTGTGGAACGGCGCGCTTACCGAAAGAGGAACGGCTCTTTTCGCTCCCTTTTCAAGCGCAATTTCGGCTGCCTTTTCAACCGCTTTTACTTCGCCGGCTATTACAATCTGCCCGGGACAATTGAAATTAACAGGCTCGACAATTCCATAGCTTTTCGTCAAAGCGCAAACACTCAGGATTCCTTCCCTGTCCATTCCAAGTATCGCGGTCATTGAACCGACACCCTGCGGAACGGCTTCCTGCATGAACTTCCCTCGTTTTCGAACAAGCTTTACGGCATCGGTGAATGAAAACGTGCCTGAATAAACATGCGCGGTATATTCTCCAAGGCTTAAACCCGCTGTGAAATCGGCTTCAATTCCGCTTTCGATAACAGGCTGCAGGCATACGGCACTTGCCGTAAGAATAGCGGGCTGCGTATTCTCAGTTATTCTAAGTTCTTCATCGGTACCCCGGAAGAGCATTTCCTCCATATCAATTTCAAGGGCGTCCGAAGCCATTTTTATAATTTCCATCGCTTTTGGATACTGCTCGCATATCTCCTTCGCCATGCCGGCATACTGCGCTCCCTGCCCGGGAAAAACAAAAGCTATTTTACCCATTAAAACACCTCCGGCTAAAATCACAGCCTAATGCCTCTGATTTTTCCCCCATATGAAATAAATTGCTCCGCATGTCAGGCCGCCGCCAAAAGCGACCATAACGAGCGAATCACCGTTTTTCAACCGTCCCTCGCGTGATGCGATATCAACTGCAACAGGTATTGAAGCCGACGAGATGTTCCCTGTTTTGTCAAGTATGGCCATTACCTTATCATCGTCTATTTTCAGGCGTTTTGCCGCTCCGTTGATTATTCTTATATTTGCCTGGTGAGGAATAATCATATCAATATCCTGAGGAGTTTTACCCGCCATTTCCAGTACCTTTTTTGTTGAGTCTGTCATAGCGCGAACAGCAAAAGTAAATACTTCGCTTCCGTCCTGCCATACGCTGCGGTACATTCCGCTTGGCCTTCTTTCCTTGTCTTCTTCGGAAATATAACAACATGGTATTGTAAGGTTATGCCCAAGGTCACCGTAAGAATACAGTATGCTTTCCTTTATTCCATACTCCCCGGGCACCTCTCCGAGCACAACCGCGCCTGCCGCATCGCCGAACAGAATACAGGTGTTCCTGTTTTTGTAATCGGTTATGCGGCTTAAACCTTCATTCGATACAATAAGGACATAACGGTAATAACCCGTCTTGATAAACTGCTTCGCCGCCACCACGGCGTAAACAAACCCGGTACACGCGGCATTCATGTCGAATGCCGCCGCATTTTTCGCACCAATATCCCTTTGTATAAGGCAGGCCATCGACGGCGATAAAAAGTCAGGAGCTTCGGTTGTAACGATTATAAGATCTATATCCATCGGGGTAAGCCCTGCGTCTTCAATTGCCAGTTTTGCAGCTTCAACGCCCATTGTGTAAGACGGGATTCCTTCTTTTAATATATGTCTTTGCTTCATTCCTGTCCTTCTTACAATCCATTCGTCCGATGTATCCACCATTTTCTCAAGATCGTGGTTTGTCAATAAATCCGGCGGAAGAAACATACCTGTGCCAAGAATGCCAACACTTAAATCATGCATCAATTTTAACCTCCATCGCAGAAAATTTCTCCTGGATTTTGCCGATAAAAACACTCTTAGTCAGATTACACGCATTTAATATTGTATTTCTTATGGCGTTTGATCTGCTGTTGCCGTGGCACTTGTATACAAGACCGCTGACCCCGAGAATCGGAGTTCCGCCTGCTATTTCCGGATCAACACTGTCTTTTAGCTTCTTCAAATGCGCCCTAACAAGTAAAGCCGATAATTTTGAAAAAAGATTGCTGTTATATATACGTTTAATATGATGAAAAAGATATTTCCCCGTCCCTTCCATCATCTTAAGCATCGCATTTCCTGTGAAACCGTCGCAAACCGCTACGTCGACAACACCTTCCGCAATATCATGGCCTTCTATGTTGCCGACAAAATTTATATCGCACTTGTTCAGCAAAGAGAAGGCTTCTTTAAGAACTTTGTTTCCTTTCTCTTCTTCAGCCCCTACATTAACAAGGCCGACACGCGGATTTTTTATATTGTACATCTGCTGCATGTATATTGAACCCATTACGGCGAACTGGACATAATTGATGGGTCTGCAATTCGTATTCATTCCCGCGTCAATAATCATCGCCCCGCCGCTTAATGAAGGTACTACAGGCGCCAAAGCGGGCCTTACTATACCGGGTATTCTTCCGGCAATCAGAAGGGTTCCCGCAAGTAGCGCTCCGGTGCTTCCCGCTGAAATAAATACATGGCCTTTGTTTTCCTTTATTTTCTTAAGCCCAATTACCATCGAAGAATCTTTCTTATGCTTTATCGCCTCGGTAGGTTTGTCTTTGTTCGTAATAACCTGCGGTGCATGGGTAACGAAGATCCGGTCATTTGGGTAATCCTGCCTCTTCAGTACCTTACGTATTTCATCTTCAATCCCGATTAATTCTATATCAAAACCAGTTTTTAAATTTACTGCTTCAATACAGCCTTTTACAATCTCTTCGGGAGCGTAGTCTCCTCCCATAGCATCCACGATAACTCTCAACTTATCCACTCAGCCTTTCCGGACAATGATATGCCATCACATTAAAAAGTATTTCTATTCGGGTTTATCGCTTTGCTGTTTATCTTCATTGTTGCCAATTGCTACAAGAATAAACTTTCCCCTGAAAACTTCCTGCTGTTTATGGTATATCATTACCCAGACAATGTAGTTTCTCTGCCTGGCATGACGGACAGTTGCCTTTGCGACAAGCCTGGAACCTGCATATACCGGAACTTTGTACTTAATATTTGCAATGCCGACAAGAGCAACTTCAGCGTCTATAACCGCAATCGCTAAAGACTCCGCGAAAGAGTATATGAAATGTCCCCTTACAATTTTGGAGTGTTCAAAAACCATCTGTTCGGTTGTATCAAGAATTGAGATGCCGCTTTTACCTAATTGTATTTCAACAATTTCTCCAATAATCTCATCGGCATGAAGTGCTCTTACTTTTTTATGGTTCTGCGCCGCGACATCGCGGATCCTTTTTCTTAATTCCGGGATTCCAAGCTCCAGCCTGTCAAGACGTATCGTAGGTATGCTTACGTCAAGATACTCGGCAATATCCTCGTCTGTCATGAACGGATCTTCTTTTAATTTGTTAAGAAGTTTGGTCTGTCTTTCCTTTTTTGCCTGTGAACTTTTGTTCAATTATCACACCCTGCTTTCTAAAGTATAAATAATGTTTGCCGTCCGGTAAGATATCGCCTGTTTTTAAGGCTTTCCCTCACCGAAACCGGTGTATCATCAGCATCTGACTAATAATTATTACCTGATAATATATCCTGTTAATAAATAGTATAAACTATTTATTTCAGTAATGCAATATTCGATTTCGAAAAACTGAAAAAATTCCCAGGCAATATTTGAACATAAAGAACTGTTGGGCAATGAAACAATTATTCTTTAATTCTCGTGATGTTTTCTTTAACATATTGATAGCCGGATATGACCGTTAATATAACCGAAACCCACAGCAGGTATTGCCCTATCGACAGTGATGTGAAAAGCGAGAATGGATAATTTTTTATTAGGATAAGTACAATTGCGACCATCTGCGTAAATGTTTTTACTTTACCGAGAAATCCTGCAGGGATAACAACCGCGTCCTTGGCCGCAAGTATGCGTATGCCCTGGACAATAAATTCCCTTGTAATAATGATGATAACGGCCAATGCCGAAACTTCGCCCAATTGAATGAAGGCAATAAGAGCCGAAACAACAAGCAGTTTGTCGGCAATCGGATCAAGGAATTTTCCCAATACGGTAACGCATCCTTTTTTCCTTGCAATGGCTCCATCAAACATATCGGTAAGAGCAGCAGCCACAAAAACAAATGCCGCGATAATTCTGCCGGTTTCAGGAGAAACCGGAACAAGCAATGAATTATTTCCAACAGGCAGGACAAGCGCCAGAAAAACAGGAATCAGCAGTATTCGTAAAAATGTAAGCTTATTCGGTAAATTCATTTTAACCACCTTTCAGCGCTTTCGGCAAAACCGCGGCATAAAGCCTTTTTTATGCTTCAAGCCTGTGACCGATAAGATCCGTTCCGTCGACGGAAACAATTTTTACATTCACAAGTTCCCCCGTTTCAACAGGATCGGGAGAAGTAAAATAAACAACGGGATCAATTTCGGGAGCCTCGGCATACGACCTTCCATAGTAGAAAATGCCGTCGTCGGCCACACCTTCGGCAAGAACTTCATAAACTTTCCCTATTCTATATTTCATCCTTGTTTCCGCTATATCCTGTTGAACCGCAAGTATCCTGTCGCGTCTTTGCAGTTTTACTGCTTCATCAATCTGACTTTTCATAGAATATGCCGGGGTGCCTTCCTCACGCGAATACGCAAAAACGCCGAGCCTGTCAAATTGGTATTTTTTAATAAAATCTACGAGAACCTCAAAATCTTCTTCGGTTTCTCCCGGAAAACCAGTGATCAATGATGTTCCTAATATTATATCAGGCACTTCTTTTCTTAACCTGGTCAAAAGATTAGCCAGATCTTTTTCCCTGCATTTCCTTCCCATCAGTTTCAATATTTTATCCGATGCGTGCTGGATCGGGATATCGAGGTATTTTAACAGTTTCGGATTTCTATTAAATTCTTCTATCAACCTGCCGGTTATTCTTTCAGGATAACAGTATAGAAGCCTGATCCATTTCACGCCGTCTATATCGGAAAGCATGCGCACAAGGTCGACGATCTTGCTTTCCCCGTATAAATCCTCGCCGTAACGGCTTACATCCTGGGCAACAAGGACAAGTTCCTTAGCACCGCTGCAGGCAAGGTATTCGGCTTCCTTCACAATGCTTTCGAACGTCCGGCTCCTGAAAGCTCCTCTCAAACGCGGTATAACACAATAAGTGCAGTGGTTGCTGCATCCTTCCGCGATCTTCAGATATTGGGAAGGGCCGCTGCCTGAAAGCATACGAGTACTGTTTAGATACCCGATATCCTTCGGCTCGTCTGTAAAAACCCTGTCTCCAGGTTTTTCGTTAAAGCATTGTTCTATTACTTTGCGTATTTCGGCAATGTTCCCCGTGCCCAGAACGAGATCTACTTCAGGTATTTCGGAGATAATTTCATCACGATAACGCTGTGCCAGACACCCCGTAACGGCCAATACTTTCAGTTTTCCGTATTTTTTAAATTCTGCGGCTTCAAGTATCGTATCAACGGCTTCTTCCTTCGCTTCGTCTATAAACGCGCATGTGTTTACAATAATAATATCAGCGTTTTCTATATCTGTTGTAATTTCAAACATACCCTGGTTTAGCATGCCCAGCATTATTTCACTGTCGATCAAATTTTTAGGGCATCCCAGGGAAATGCAAGCTAGTTTAACAGGCATTCTTATCCTCCGTCCCACATTCATTCAGTATATTATCACAAATTCAAACCGTTGAACAGACTAAAGATTCAGACATGACATCTTTAAGACGTGACATCATTAACTATTGCCAATGTGCTGTCAGTATGTGCTTTTTCGCCCCAGGAAATGAACCAACCGAACCAGGACCCGCGGAAATAGTGTTCATACACAACTAATTGAACTATTGTACAATAGTTTTTCAGAACAAGCGGTAACGTAGCGGGTGGCTCGGGTGTTTTCGGTGACGACGGGCGGCATGCTTCAACGCTCTGTGCTGCCCACAGGTAAATGCGGAGCGGGTAAATGAGCGACCCGGGATATGGAGACCTCTCAACAGAAAAATGAACAGGATCTAAAGCGTGTTGTTGGTATGTGCTTTGCCGACCTAGGAAACGAAACACCCGAGACAGGACCCGCGGTAATTATGTCGAAAAGACAACGGGTGGTCCGGGTGTTTTCGGTGACGACGGAGAATAATAAAGAGAAACGAAACACCCGAACCATGACCCGCGGAAATAGTGTCGTATAAATAGCGGATGGTTCGGGTGCTTTTGGCACAACGGGCGACAGGAATTTAGAAATTCAGCATCGAAACCCTGAGAATTCCTTCCGTATTCAGCAACTGTTTAATTATATCATCGGGAACCGCTACATCAACGCTTACAAATGAAACCGCCTTATCGCCCCTCCTGTTGCGGCTCCACTGCATCGCAGCGATATTTATGTTGTTTGAGCCAAGCAGTGTTCCGACTTTCCCTATTATTCCGGGGACATCCATGTTCTGAATTGCGATAACATGCGGTGTGGGTTCAAAGTCAAGCTTATATCCGAAGAAATCGACTATGTGTATCATATCCTTTGCAAATACTGTTCCTGATACCGACAGTTCCTTTTCCCGTGTTACAAATTTAACCGTAATTAAATTTGTGTATTTATCAAGGGTAGTGCTTTTGCTCTCCGTAAGCTGCACGCCAAGTTCTTTGAGCTTAAGCTCGGCATTAATATAGTTGACTTCACTGTCACCCATGCTCTTCAGGAAACCTTTCAGTGCGGATAATGTTATTGATTTGGTATCTATTTGCGCAACGTCACCGCTGTATATAACCTCAATCTTTATAACCCTGTTATTTTCAGCCTGGTAGTAAATGCTTCCAAGCTTTTCGGCCAGCTCAAGGTATGGCTTGAGTTCCTCAACATCTCCGGATATAGGAGGCATATTAACCGCTGCAACAAACTCATTGTTCAGAACCTTGTCTATAAGCTCAGCAACACCTATACTTACGTTATAGCTCGCCTCTTTTGTCGATGCGCCCAGATGCGGCGTAAATACGACATTATCCAGATCAAGAAGCGGATTCCAGTAATCCTGCTCTTCAGGTTTTTTGGTAAAATCAGGTTCTTTTTCCTGAACATCCAGAGCCGCTGCCGCGACATGCCCTTCTACGAGCGCGTTATACAACGCTTTTTCATCAATCATGCCGCCGCGCGCTACGTTTACTATGCGCACACCCTTTTTGCACATCTTAAGCTCTTTTTCTCCAATTAACCCCATAGTTTGAGGGCTTTTTGGAATGTGAAGCGTAACCAAATCAGAAATTTTAAGGAGGTCCTCAAGGGTCTCGCACCTGGATATGCCTAATTTAACAAACCTGTCGTCGGAAGCGTAAGGATCATATCCTACAACCTTCATGCCTATTCCCTTAAGCTTTCTTGCCACAATGGAACCGATTTTTCCGACTCCTATTACCCCGGCAACCTTGCCATCAAGTTCTTCGCCGACAAACTTATTTCTTCTGAAATCCTTATTTTTCGCGGCATAATGAGCCTGAGGGATATTTCTGAATATTGAAAATGCCAACGCGACTCCCATTTCAGCGGCGGCCATTATGTTGCCTTCAGGGGTATTTACAACGGCTATCCCTCGTCTTGTACATTCTTCCACATCAATATTGTCTACGCCATTTCCCGCTCTTCCGACCGCTTTAAGGTTTTTTCCCCGTTCGATAACATCTTTTCTTACTTTCGTCGCGCTTCTTACAATAATAGCGTCATATTTTTCAATTACCTCAAGCAGTTCCTCATGCGGTATCCCAAACGGAGTATCCACTTCATGCCCTTTGCTTTTCAAGTAATCAATACCCTCGGGTGCCATTTTGTCCGTTACGATTATTTTTGCCACATTTATCCCTCCAATAAATAAAGTCAAACCCTTTCGTTTGACCTCTGATTTTCACTATGAAACAGCATATAACTATAGCGGTTTTCCGCTATAATTATAAATAAACTGTCTCTGTCCTTTTGCCTGAGAGATACACCCTGCCTTTCAGCACGGGTTTGCCCCTTCGGCGCCATTTCATGGTCTCTCCAGAGGCCCGTCCGATTGAAGTCTTGTAACCTGAGAGGTTTACTCCTTCGGTGTGCCTTCGGCACTCTCCCTCAACCTTCATCCGGCTGTATTAGGTTTGCTGGATATAATATTATCTTTTATTATATTCTTCCTAATCAAAAAGTCAATAGTTTATGTTAAATTTTTATCAATCTTTTTTTTTATGTATTTTTCTTCCCATTGCGGCAATCCTGCCTCCCGACAGCAGGGTATTAAATAAACGGTAACTGCCGCTGCTATAGCCTAAAGTCTCATCCGAATATATTGTCATTTTTTATTGTAACATTCATAAGAAGCGTTCCGGGCATAAGCTCGGGTTTGAGGTAAGCTTTAGGGTTTGTCGAAATAAGCTTGTCAATCGTATACGTATTATCTTTGTTTTTTATAAGCACAACACGTTCACCGTGCAGTGTAACTTCAATAAAAGACATTTCATTTTGGTTGTCATAAAATATCCGTTCGTATGGAATAACCGAATAAATCACGCATTTTCACTTCCTTCCGTCTGCGTCTTTGATTCTTTAATAAAAGAATCAAGTTTTTTGAGCGCACTTGAAAGACCTCCGACCTCATTGATTATTCCATGATCTACGGCTTCCTGCCCGAACAGGATAGTCCCTACATCGTTAGCGAGCTCACCTGTCTTCAGCATTAAATTTCTGAAGTTTTCCTTTGAAATATTTGAATTTTTTGAAACAAAGTCAACAACTCTCTCCTGCATTCTGTCGAAATATTCATAAGTTTGCGGAACTCCGATAACCATGCCGCTTAACCTAAGGGGATGAATGGTCATTGTCGCGGACGGCGCTATAAACGAATACCTTGTGGATACCGCCATAGGTACTCCTATACTGTGCCCTCCTCCCAATATCAATGATACTGTCGGTTTTGACATGCTCGAAATCATTTCCGCTATCGCGAGGCCGGCTTCAACATCGCCACCAACGGTATTCAGCACAAGCAGCAGCCCGTCGATGTTCGGATCCTCTTCTATTGCTACAAGCTGCGGTATAACATGTTCGTATTTTGTCGTCTTATTTTGCGGCGGCAATACGAGATGCCCTTCAATCTGGCCTATTATAGTCAGGCAGTGTATGTTTCTGCCTTTTTCCTGTACGGTTACCGTACCCATTTCTTTTATCTTATTAATATTATCTTTTTCATTATCTGGCTTTTTATCATCAGCCTGGCTAACAAAAAACACCTTTGATTCCAAGAGGAAACCTCCATGTACATTGTCTTTCCATAAGTATGATCGTATTCAATATGAAATATTCATTTTCGCGTAAGCATAGCGAAAAGGTGGTATAATTTATAAATAACAATCTACATGGAGGGTATTTATGGATAATTTCACTTTTTCAAATCCAACAAAAATAATATTTGGAAGCGGAACAGAAAATTTAGTTGGAAAAGAAGCTTCCGCTTATGGAAAAAACATTCTGTTACATTATGGCGGAGGAAGCATAAAAAGAACCGGTCTGTACGACAGGGTTGTTAAATCGTTGAAAGATGCCGGATTATCAATTATTGAGCTTCCAGGTGTTAAGCCAAACCCAAGGTTAAGTCTTGTCAGGGAAGGAATTGAAATATGCAGGAAACAAAATATAGACTTTGTACTGGCGGTTGGCGGCGGAAGTTCAATTGATTCGGCAAAAGCCATCGCGATGGGAACCCTATACGACGGCGATGTATGGGATATATTTATCGGAAAGCACACCCCGACAAAAGCACTTCCGGTAGGAACTGTCTTAACGATTCCTGCAGCCGGCAGTGAAGCAAGTACAGCCAGTGTTATCACCAATGAAGACGGATGGTATAAAATAGGGTTTAATTCGGAAATAATTTATCCCAGGTTTTCTATATTGAATCCCGAACTGGCCTTTACAGTGCCGAAATACCAGGCTGCATGCGGCGCAGCGGATATAATGGCACACTTGATGGAAAGATATTTCACCAAAACTAAAAATGTTGAGTTAACAGACCGCATGATTGAAGCGGTAATGAAAACCATAATAAACAATATACCTAAAGTATTGAAAGAACCCCGTAATTATGACGCATGGGCTGAAATAATGTGGGGAGGTACTATCGCCCATAATAATTTGTTGAATACGGGAAGAACCGGAGATTGGGGCAGCCATGCTATAGAACACGAGATAAGCGCTATTTACGATGTTCCTCACGGCGCCGGGCTTGCAGTTGTTTTCCCCGCCTGGATGAAATATGTTTATAAAACTGACCTTGAGCGTTTTTGTCAATTTGCCGCACGTGTATGGAACGTTGATCAATCCTTCTTTTCACCTGAAGATACGGTAATTGAAGGGATTTCAAGGTTTGAAAGCTTCCTTTCCTCTATTGGCCTGCCGGTTACTCTGAAACAGCTTGGAGTAACGTCAGACAGGCTGGAAGAAATGGCGGATAAGGCAACGGGCGGAGACAGATACACTATCGGAGAATTTGTCCGCTTAAAAAAGAGTGATGTGCTTAATATTTTGAATCTCGCAAACAAATAACAAATAAAAGGTGCTGCCGGATATATCATGCGATACTATGCAGCAGCACCTCTTTTTTAATATTCACTTTCTTTTAGAATAACATCGTGGGCCCCGCCTTCTATTATGCTTGTGGACGAAACAATTACTATTCTTGCAGTTTCCTGGAGCTGCTTTATAGATTTCGCACCGCAGCTTGACATCGTCGATCGGATTTTACTAAGCGTTACGTCAAGATTATCCTTTAATTTACCGGCATAAGGCACATAGCTGTCAACGCCCTCTTCAAATTTCAGGTTCGTGTTTTCTCCGAGATCATATCTCTGCCAGTTTCTTGCCCTGTTCGAACCTTCACCCCAGTATTCTTTTACGTAGCTGTTGCCTCGTTTTACTTTCTTGTTAGGGCTTTCGTCAAACCTTGCAAAATAGCGTCCCATCATTACAAAATCCGCGCCCATCGCCAGCGCGAGCACTATATGATAATCATGAACTATACCGCCGTCAGAACATATCGGTATATATACGCCGGTTTTTTTATAATATTCGTCGCGGGCTTTCGAAACTTCTATTACGGCACTGGCCTGACCCCGTCCGATTCCCTTTTGTTCCCGCGTAATACAAATCGAACCGCCCCCAATTCCGACTTTTACGAAATCGGCTCCGGATTCGACCAAATACATAAACGCTTCCCTGTCGACAACATTTCCGCCGCCAACTTTGACGTTCTCGTAATTACTTTTAATATATTGAATAGCTTCTCTCTGGTATTCGGTATAACCGTCGGAGGAATCGACGCAAAGAACATCGGCTTCAGCTTCAAGCAAAGCCGGAACCCTTTCCTTATAATCGCGCGTGTTTATCCCCGCGCCTACCATAAGCCTTTTTTTCGAATCCTGAAGCTGTTCGGGGTTCTGTTTGTGATCATCGTAATCCTTCCTGAAAACCAGGTACTGCAGGTTGCCGTCACTGTCGACGATAGGCAGGCAGTTAAGCTTATATTCCCAAATAATATCGTTCGCTTCGCTTAACGTTATTCCAAGCTTCCCTACAATTAAATCCTTAAGCGGTGTCATGAAATCCGCTACCTTTTTATCCAGCGGATCCCTGGTTAAGCGGTAATCACGTCCGGTTACAATCCCCAATAGTTTACCCGTCGCGGTTCCGTCTTCGGTAACCGCTATCGTTGAATGCCCGGTTTTTTCTTTTATTTCGAGAACGTCCTTAAGAGTGTGATGTATCGATACGTTTGAATCACTTACTACAAATCCTGACTTGTGTTTCTTGACTTTCCTTACCATTTCGGCCTGGCTTTCAATTGGCTGTGAACCGTAAATAAACGACAGGCCCCCGCACTTTGCAAGCGCGATTGCCAATGTGTCGTTTGAAACCGATTGCATTATTGCGGATACGATTGGTATGTTCAGTTTCATCGAAGGTTCCTGTCCTTTTGGGAACTTTACAAGAGGTACAGACAAGTCTATGTTGGACGGTGAGCAATCCTTCGTTGTAAGGTTGGGCAGCAGTAAAAATTCACTGAATGTTCTTGATACCTCTTCGTATATGATTGCCATTGTCTTCTCCTCCTTCTTATTAAGATATTTTCAGCATTCCGCATCAGGCATAACTGATAAATTTTTACTATCTTATAAAATTTAGATTTATTTGTCAAGCACCTTTTTAAAGCAATTGATAAATTTGCAGGTTTTAAATACTCGCCTTTTTATACCGGCTGATTCTATGCGAATAAGGCATCGACAAATTCGACGGGATTGAACGGCTGAAGATCATCTATTTGTTCACCCACGCCTATAAATTTCACAGGCAGGCCAAGTTCCGATTTTATTGAAACAACCACGCCGCCCTTGGCCGTACCATCAAGCTTTGTCAGCACAAGTCCCGTTACGCCCGACGCTTCCGTAAAGCTTTTCGCTTGTGACACGGCGTTTTGTCCCGTTGTCGCGTCAAGAACAAGAAGCGTTTCAATATCGGCATCAGGCAGTTCACGCTTTATTATCCTGAATATTTTTTTAAGCTCTTCCATCAGATTTTTCTTCGTATGCAGCCTACCTGCCGTATCGCATACAATAACATCAAAATCCCGCGCTTTTGCCGCGGCAATGGCATCATATACGACCGCGGACGGATCCGAGCCTTCCGTATGCTTAATTATATCAACTCCCGCTCTTTCAGCCCATATCTCAAGCTGATCTATCGCAGCGGCGCGAAAAGTATCCGCGGCGGCCATAAGCACTCTTTTTCCCTGCTGTTTTAGCAAATGACATATTTTCCCGATAGAAGTGGTTTTCCCAACACCGTTAACCCCAAGCACTACAATAACCGATGGTTTTGTATCAAGCTTCATTATCGGCTGGTCTTCCCCGACAATATTTAATAGTTCTTCTTTTAAAACATTCTTCACTTGAAGCGCGTCGGTAATTTTATCTTTTTTCACTCTTGTTTTTAATTCTTCAATTATTCGTAGAGATGTTTCAACACCAATATCCGATGTGATAAGTATCTGTTCGAGTTCCTCAAACAATTCTTCATCTATCTTTCCGAATGACACCAACAGATTATCTATTCTTTTTGTTATATTGTCTCTTGTTTTTTTCAAACCATTCTTCAGTTTGTTAAAAAAACTCATTAGTATTATTCCTCCGTTTTTAGTTTTGCTCTACAGTCTATATTACGAAAGGGATTTATTGATCCCCGAAGAAGTAAATCCGGGCGCTGTTATTTATTGATACTATCCTGTTACGGCTTTTTTCATATCGTCAAGTTTCAGCGAAACAACGGATGAAACCCCATATTCCTGCATTGTAACGCCGTACAATGCGTCGGAGTATTCCATTGTCCCTTTTCTGTGCGTAATAACAATAAACTGCGTATTATCGGTAAATTTTCTGATATACTCGGCAAACTTGTAAACGTTCGCGTCATCCAAAGCTGATTCTATTTCATCAAGAATACAGAATGGGACCGGGCGCATTTTTAATATCGCAAACAGCAAGGCTATAGCTGTAAGTGCTCTTTCGCCCCCGGAAAGAAGAAGCATGTTCTGCAGTTTCTTCCCCGGCGGCTGTGCTATAATTTCTATCTCGCTTTCAAGAACATCATCGGGATTTTCAAGAACTACCTCTGCCCTGCCTCCATCAAAAAGTTCCCTGAAAACTACGTTAAAATTATAGTTGATCTTTTGAAACTCTTCAACAAACTGCTTTTTCATAATCGACGTCATTTCCTGGATAACACGGTTCAGGTTCTCTTCCGATTTTATAAGGTCGTCTTTCTGGGCAGTTAAAAAACGGTAGCGCTCCATTGTCTTGCTGTAATCATCTATCGCCGATACGTTTACAGGACCAAGCTCCCGTATTGCCGCTTTCAACTCATTTATCCTCTCCTGCGTCTTCCTGACGCTTTGTATTTCTTTTCTGTATTCTCCCGCAGTTTGATAGGTTAACTCATACTCGTCCCATAAACGGTTTTGAATGGCCTCAAGTTCGGTTTGAAATTTTGTCTGCCTGACCTCCAGTTTCCCGAACTCTTCCTGAAGCGCTCGTATTGTTTCGTTGTGCGACGACAAAGTATCCACCATTTGCGATACATCTTCTTCAAGGACGGCAACCTCATCCTGCAATGCCTCAAACTTAAGGCTTTTTCCGGTTTTCATCTCCTGATATCCCTGGATCTTCTGTTTTATGCCGACAATTTCGGATTTTAACGCTTCTATTCTTTCATTGTTTTTCACCTGGGCCTCAAGCCTTTTTTGAATGTTTTCGGCAAGAAGTTTCTTTTCTTCATCCAATCGCTCTATCGTTTCTTTTGTGTAGTTTATGCTTTCAATTATCGAATTTACCGATACCTTATAATCGTTTATATCCATGTGAACCGCGTCGCGGCTTGCCTGCTCTTCCTTGTTCTTCAACTGGTTTTCTTCAATGGTTTTTCTCAGCAGTTCTATGCTCTCTTCAATTGACGAAAGCCTTTTTTCCTCTTCTTTTATATCCTCTTCCAAGGATTTAATGTTTTTTTCAAGCTCATTGTATTCAACCTTGAGCATATCCTGCCTTGCAGCCATATTCCCGATACTCTCTTTTATGCTTGAAACAAACTGTTCCTGTTTTAAAACAATTAATTCCTGATCCTGGTAATTTTTGCGAAGCCGGCTTATATTTTCCTCCATTTCAACGAGTTGCGACGCCTTTTCGGCACAATCGGCCTCAAGCTGTTTACTTCGTCTTGACAATGCTTCAACTCTTTTTTCCAGTTCCCTGATTAAGCGGCTCCGGCTTAAAAGGCTTGACGTTTTTGAGGGTCTGCTGCCTCCTGTTATCGAACCTCCGGGGTTTAATATTTCCCCGTCCAATGTAACAACACGGAAACTGTATCCATATTTCCTGGATATCGCTATACCATCGTCGATATCGTTAACAACAACCGTTCTGCCGAGAAGATTAAGAATAATATCCCTGAATGTCTTCCTGCATTGAATCATGTCCGACGCAAGACCTAAAAAACCTTTTTCCTGCTTAAGCTGATTTATTATATTCTGATCGAGTATACGCGGTTTAACGGCTGAAACAGGCAGAAATGTAGCCCTTCCGATATTTTTAGCCTTCAGGAACTCGATTAACGCTTTCGCTGTCAACTCATCCCTAACTACAATGTTCTGCAGCGCTGTGCCTAACGAAACCTCAATAGCCGTTTCATAATGCTCTTTTACACTTATCAATTGGGCCAGCGCGCCGTAAACACCGCCGCCGAAGTCACCGTTTTCGCTGCATGCTTTAAGTATCGCTCTTACACTGTGCTGGTAACCTTCCAGGCTGTTTTCCATATCGGTTAAGACTTTCCGGCGTGATTTTGCGCTCTGAAGTTCCTGCAATAATTTATTCTGTTCTTCTCTAATATGCTCGATCTCGGTTTTTCCCTGCTCGAAGATTTGTTCCTTTTCGTTTAAATCTTCTTTCTGCTTTGAGAGTAATCCCTTTGCTTTTCGCAAGTCATTCATCGCTTCTTCGAGACGAAGGGTTTCCTGATCTCGTTCGAGCATTATTTTCCTAATCTCATCGCTTACTTTACGCTGCCTTTCTTTCAAAGCCTTTTTCTCATTTTTCAGGCTGTTAAGCCTTGTCCTCGATTCGGACAAATCGTCAAGCTTATCCATTACTTCCTGCTTCATTAATTCAATTTCGCGTTCTTTTTCATTAAGGCGCGCAATGATTTCGCCAAGCTTTTTCTCCGCCTGGGCAAGCAGGTTGGAATAATTTTCATGTTCGCGCTCCAGATTTTCAAGCCTTTTGTTCCTTTTTTCAATGTCCCTGTTAATAGCTTCGATCCTGGATTTTGTGCCTTCAATATCCTGATCTGCCGCAATATTGCCCGATTCAAGGCTTTTAATCTTTTCTACGTTAATTTGAATGCGGTTTTCGTACCGGCCTGTTTCCCTGTCAATTTCAAACAACTCATTACGGATAACTTCAAGGTCATTCTTCAGCTTTTCCAACCGCTCGGCTCTTTCACGGTTTTCCTGTTTCTTTTTCTCAATGCGATCGTTTTCGTTCTGAATGTCCTGCCGGATTTTTGTGAACAGGTCTTCCATATCCTTAATTTTAGCCTGGTTCTTTTCTATGCTGTCGATGTATAGCGACACTTCCAATTCTTTCAGTTCGCCGCTTAGAGCAAGGTATTTCCTGGCTTTTTCCGCCTGATCTTTAAGAGGCTCCAACTGGGATTCCAACTCAATAATGATATCGTCAATCCTAAGGAGGTTTTGCTTTGTATTTTCGAGTTTATGCAGAGCTTCTTTTTTCCTTGCCTTATATTTCATAATACCAGCAGCTTCTTCAAAAATAGCGCGCCTGTCTTCGGAGCGCGTGCTCAAAATTTCGTCAATCCTTCCCTGTCCGATTATAGAATACCCTTCTTTGCCTATTCCGGTATTCATAAACAGTTCATGGATATCCCTCATCCGGCACAACGTTTTATTAATATAATATTCACTCTCTCCTGAACGATATACTCTGCGGGATATGGTAATATCAGAATAATCCAGAGGTATTGCTCTATCCGAATTGTCGAGCGTCAGTGAAACGTAAGCAAATCCGACAGGCTTCCTGTGCTGCGTTCCTGCAAAGATGACATCCTCCATCCTGTTGCCGCGCAGAGATTTTGCGCTCTGCTCCCCAAGAACCCATCTGACTGCGTCTGAAATATTACTTTTTCCGCTTCCGTTAGGGCCAACAACTGATGTAATGCCCTTTTCGAAATGAAGATTTATTTTATCCGCGAAAGATTTGAAGCCCTGTATCTCAATACATTTTAAAAACAATCTGCCCACCCCGAAAACTTATATCTATAATAAACCTATTTTACCATAAAAAACGGGTAAATCAATATACACCGCGATTAATCGGCACTTGCCATGAGTTTTCGTTACTATTCAGGGCACAATAATTTTAAAACACGTTTTAATTCCATATAAACAACCGCAAAAAACCGGGCAGCGTTTATTCATAGCTGCCCGTTTTTTTGGGATGATCGAAATTTCATTGTTTTCTTTGATCTATCGGAACATACTCCGCTAATTCTTTAACATTCTGGTATGCCGGCCTTATAATTCGCCCACCGTTAATAACTTCTTCTATTATATGCGCACAAAGACCAACCACCCGCGCGGTTGCGAAAATTGGGGTATATAAATCAACCGGAATGTTAAGCATATTATAGACGAAACCGGAATAAAAATCCACATTCGCGCACATGGCTTTATCGGATTTTTTTATTTCTTTGAATACTTCAATTCCAAGACGTTCAACTTTTTCATAAAGCTCATATTCTTCCATCCTGCCTTTTTCGGCCGCCAATTTCTTCGCTTTCTTTTTCAGCAGTACACATCTTGGGTCTGAAAGCGTATAAACGGCATGCCCGATACCGTATATCAGCCCTGAACGGTCATAGGCCTCTTTTCTCATTATCTTTGCAAGATAATCGCGAATTTCACTTTCACTGCTCCAGTTTTTCACGCTGTGTTTTATTTCATCCATCATTTCCATAACCTTCAGATTTGCTCCGCCATGTTTCGGTCCTTTCAACGAGCACAATGCCGCCGCAATGCATGAATAAATGTCAGTTCCGGTTGAAGCCACAACATGGCTTGTAAACGTAGAATTGTTCCCACCGCCGTGTTCAGCGTGCAGGATCAGTGCAGTATCCAGAGTCGTCGCTTCAAGCGGAGTATATGCGCAGTCAGGCCGGCTTAGGTACAATATATTCTCTGCCGTACTCAGATGGGTTTGGGGTTTATGTATAAATAGGCTGTTGCCGAGATGGTAATGCGATTTCGCCTGGTAGCTGTAAGCAGCCATCAGCGGAAACCGGGAGATTATTTCCATGCTTTGCCTGAAAAGATTTTTTACGCTTGTATCCTCCGGGTTTTTATCATAAGAATAAGCGGCAAGGATTGAATAAGCAAGCTTATTCATAATATTTACGCTTGGCGCCTTCATAATTATATCGCGCACAAATCCTTCCGGCAGGCACCTGTTATATGCCAGGACCGCATTAAATTCATTAAGCTGTTCCCAGTTCGGCAGTTCCCCAAACAGGAGCAAATACGCGCATTCTTCAAAACCGAAACGATTTTCCTCTAAACATGTGTCCACAAGATCGTATACATCTATCCCTCTATAAATAAGCCGCCCATGCTGCGGGATTTTTTTGCCATCGACAATCACATATGAATGCACATCGCCTATCTCCGTTAAACCGACAACAACACCTGTTCCATCTTCATTTCTGAGACCGCGTTTAACATTGTGCTTGGCAAACAAATCAGGGCTGTAGTAGCTGTCGATGTCAATTCTTTCCGCCGACCTTTCGTAATATTGATCCAACTCTTCAAGTGTAAATTCATGTTTCATATATATCCTCCCTCTTAAGAATCAGCACAGTCTAAACTAAATATATGTATTTTTAAGCATATCGCCGCACTTGTATCCGCCGCCCAGAATACTGCTTTCGAGTTTTTCGAAAATTTTGCCATGAAGCGACTGTCTTGTTCCAACTTCATCCGGTTTATCGTTTCGCATTTTTGTGTCTCCGCAATATTTTTATTAACCTTATATTCGCGTGCATGAAATCCATTAACATCAAGGCTTTTGACAGGATAGCTTCCTTCGGTAAAAATAAGTTTTTACTATTGTATACAATTATACAATAATAGTCAATATTTTTTTTGCAGCTTTTTATTTTATAAATTGCAAAAACTGAATTCATATTATTAATTAATACTCTATATTTGTTTATTTATGATATTTGTGTATTAACCTTTTTTTATTCTTTTAGTCTTTTAATAATTAGGAAAAATAGCTTACTAATTTAAACGCACGATTTTAATGAAATAACAGACCATGACCTGCCGTCCGGTTTTATTAATAGATATTATATGCATCAGATAATTAAACATCGTTATGTTAAACTATTCGCTTTATGAATCGTGTTTTTTTCGCTTAACGGATAACGAAGATATTTTTTGATAATAATAAATTTGATGTGTAAAAATTCGCTCGACAAATATTTTAAAAGTGAGGAGACTGGCATGGATCACCGGGAATCAAGCAATAAAAACAAATACAATGAGTTTGAGATAAACAAAATATATCCGGGAGAAACAGCGGTAAAACCGCAGTTACCGATATGGTACGTAAAAAGCAAAAACACAATCTGGTATATACTGTCGGTAATAGAAGTACTGCTTTTGCTTCGTTTTATCTTTAAACTGCTCGGAGCAAATACTGCTAGCGGGTTCACTGTATTCATTTATTCCATTACAAACATTCTCACAATGCCGTTTTCGGGCATATTTAACCCTGTAAGGTCAACAGGGCTTGTAACAAGCTCGGTTTTTGAACCGGCCACGATAATCGCAATGGCGATATATGCACTCGCGGCCTGGGGAATCATAAGGCTTTTGTGGATAAAGGTTTCAAGAAACGGCTCTTGAAATCTTCAGCAAGATATCCCCTTTTACGTTTTTCTTCCCATTTTTGTTTACTATTATAACCCAATACCAAATACGCAATAAGCCCGATCCTGTCTCCTTTTATTCATATTTCAGGTGTTCTCTGCCCATTTAAGCCAGATTTGTGCGCTCGCATCGCTGGGCATGCGCCAGTCGCCCCGAGGTGACAGGCTTATCGTTCCGACTTTCGGGCCGTCGGGCATGCAGGAGCGCTTGAATTGCTGCGAGAAAAACCGTTTATAAAATATCTTGAGCACGCTTAATATCTGTTTCTCATCATATTCACCATGAAACGCACTTTTGGCAAGGAACAATATTTTATCCGGATCAGCCCCGTATCTTATCATATGATATATGAAAAAATCATGCAGTTCATATGGGCCTATTATATCTTCGGTTTTTTGGACAATTTCTCCGTTTTCTGCGGGAAGAAGCTCCGGCGTAACAGGCATATCCAGAATCCGCCGCAGAATGCCGACCATATCGTTATTCCCCGTATTATTTGAAACCCATCTGACAAGATGTTTTACCAGCGTTTTCGGTATGCTGTAGTTGACGGAATACATAGACATATGATCCCCATTGTATGTGCACCAGCCGAGAGCCAGTTCTGACAAATCACCCGTGCCTATTACAAGGCCGTTTTCCTTGTTTGCAAGATCCATAAGTATCTGGGTGCGTTCTCTCGCCTGTGCGTTCTCATACGTTGAGTCATGCTCCGACGGATCGTGCCCGATATCACGCAAATGATTGATACATGCATCCTTAATGCTGATTTCACGATAGTCGGCACCAATAATATTAATAAGCTCGACAGCATTTCGGTAGGTTTGGTCCGTTGTTCCAAAGCCCGGCATTGTTACCGCTATTATATTTTCCCTTGGCAGTTGAAGCTGGTCGAATGCCCGCATTGTAACCAGAAATGCCAATGTCGAGTCAAGCCCCCCCGATATTCCTATTACCGCCTTTTTTATCCCTGTGTGTTTAATTCTTTTTATAAGACCCGCCGACTGTATTTTAAAAATCTCCGCGCATCTTTCGTCACACGTTTTGGGATTGGAAGGAACAAACGGATGTTTTTCAATTTCACGATTCAGCGTTTCAATATCATGTTTCCATGGTTCAAGTGTTACAACACGGTTATCTGCGTCGGAAGGCATAAATGTGGATTTATTCATCCTGTCATGAACGAGTCTTTGAATATCAATTTCAGAGACAACAAGCTGTGATTCCATACGGAAACGCTCGCTCTGCGCAAGCACGATTCCATTCTCGGCTATTATCGCGTGCCCGCCGAAGACCAGGTCGGTTGTTGACTCTCCCACGCCGGATGATGAATACAAATACCCTGCAATACACCTGCCTGATTGGCTTTTAACAAGCATTTCACGATATTCATGCTTGCCGACCAGTTCGTTGCTTGCTGACAGGTTGCATATAATCAATGCACCGTCCAAAGCCTTTTTGCTTGACGGTGGAACAGGTATCCACATATCCTCGCATATTTCAACGGCAAAACATAACTGTGGATATTCGGCGTCATGAAAAATCAAATCCACGCCGCAGGGTATGTTCTCACCGAAAATACTAACACAATCAGTGTCCAAATCTCCGCCTTCCCTGAACCACCGTTTCTCGTAAAACTCATTGTTGTTGGGAATGCAGGATTTCGGGACAATTCCCTTTATTTGACCTTTTTGAATTACCGCTGCACAGTTATAAAGACGGTTTTTTATTAATAAAGGCAAACCGACAATAAATACATTATCCCACTTGCGTGAAGCTTCAGTTAATTCATGCAACGAATCAAGAGCAGAATCCAGTAAAACCGACTGCCGGAATAAATCACCGCATGTGTAACCGGTTATGCAAAGCTCCGGAAATACGGTAATATAGCACTGTTTATTTGCAGCTTCCGCCATAAGCTCAAGTATTTTCGCGGTATTAAAAACGCAATCCGCAACCTTCATTTCGGGAACAGCGGCTGCAACACGAACAAACCCGTATTTCGGCATATCGTTCACCAAACCTTCCGGTTAACTAATTTTATCAATATTTTACCACACTACCTGAAAAAGTTCATATTAATTTTATTTTGTTGTGAAGCAGGACCCGTACGGATAATGTTCAAGACCTGAGCAGACTGTCAAGCACGGCTTCCTGGCATTTCTGAACGCTGTCGAAATTCATGTTCGGGATATAATAGTTTTCAAGATCATCATGGTATTTTTTTGCCTGTTTAAGCACCTGCACCGCTTTTTCAAGAAGCCGACCATACTCTTCCCGGTTAAATTCGATATCGTCGCGGTATGGTTCAAGTACCGATTCGTCAACAAAATCATTAAAATTTATCTCGTCTCCTTTGATATCTTCATCAATATGCGACGGGTTAACTGTAGTTATAGAAATATCAAGTTCAGGAATAACAACATGTTCCACTTTATGGGGGTTTAAAGCGCAGTAATAGGTTTCGGTATCTATTCCCCGCTCCGACGCCGCAGCAATTACCCGTTCAAGAAGCCGTTCCGTTCTCGTTCCCGGTTCACCTTTCAATTTAATTATCCTACCGGTGGTAATCAGTGACGAAAGGTGGCTCACAAAACCTTTAGGCGTAATCGCCGAAGCAAAAAGCCGGCGCTGTCTGCCTATAACTTCCGAAACATCAATCCCTTCGAAAATATCGGATATAACCTGCGAGATTACGACATTTGCTTTTCCGCTTCGCACAGCCATGCCGTAAAGCGCTTCATTATCCTTGTAAATCGCGTATACCGCGCTTATATACCTGTATGCCCTCTGAAATGTAATCCCTATTTTCCGGTTTATATTTAGAATATTATCTCTGTTCCTGTCAAAGCCGTCATTATCCCAGAACTCGCCGAGATTAATTATTTCGTCGACCGCTCCGGGATTTTTTGGATCAACAATATGTGGAGCCGTTCCATCGACAAGCGCAGTGTTCTTCCGGGGGAACACAACACCGTCAAGGCTGTCCGGATCGCTTGAACAATGCATGTATTCGACATCAAACCCTTCTTTAAGCATCTGCGACGCTATCTTTTTCATAAACGTCGATTTTCCGACGCCGGGACCGCCTTTAAGAATGATTATTCTTTCAGCCTTATCCTGGGGCAGTATATGGTCATAATAGCTAAAAAAGCCTTCCGCCGTATTTCCGCCCGCAAACATATGCCTCGTTTTACCTTCCGCCATATTAACGTACCTCCACATAATAATAAATTTTTATTACCGATAATTATATGTTGCTTTTCTAAATTAAATGTTATCCTTAAAACCATGATAAAATCACACAATACTTTAAAACCCAGAAGGACTATTGTGAAATAATTCTTATTTTATTAAAACAATCCGCCTATGCATTAATATTGGAAACACAGCGGGTGATTCGAGTGATTTCGTTGACGCAGGGTAACATGCTCCAGCGCTCTGCTGCTTATAGGTAACTGTGTAGCGGGTTAATGAGCGACCCGGGATATGGAGACCTCTGTGTGAAAAATATACAGGATCCGGAGCGTGTTATCGTTATGTGCTTTGTCACCCAAGGAAATGAAACACCCGTTATAATTTTTTTAATATTAAATTTTGTATTCCTTTTTCTTGTGCTATAATGTGAAGGTCAAGTTTATGTTTACATCCAACAGGTTTGTAAAAGTTTACCGCATAGCGAACAACACTATATATATTGGGGGGTATTTTAATGCAATATGTACCTTACGGAAAAACCGGGCTTACCGTATCGCGTTTCGGCCTCGGATGCATGAGGTTTCCATCAAACCGGAATGAAGCAGTATCAATGGTCCGGTACGCACTTGACAACGGCGTGAATTATCTCGATACGGCATATATTTACGAAAACAGCGAAGTAATTCTCGGCAAGGCTTTAAAGGACGGTTACAGGGAAAAAGCGGTGCTGGCGACAAAAAGCCCAATGTGGAGAATAAGAAAGCATGCCGATTTTGAAAAATATCTCGATGAACAGCTTTCAAGGCTTGGCGTCGACTGCATTGACGTGTATCTTCTGCACAACCTCGGATATGACAACTGGCTAAGGGTTAAGCGGCACGATGGCCTCACGTTCCTTGATAAAATGGTTCAAAAGGGGAAAATAAAGCATAAGGGCTTTTCATTCCACGGCACACTGGATTCTTTCAAAGAAATTGTCGACAGCTTCGATTGGGAAATGACACTGATACAGCTAAATATACTTGACGATTATTACCAGGCCGGTATTGAAGGTTTAAAATACGCCCACGATAAGGATATGGCGGTTGTTATCATGGAGCCGCTGCGCGGAGGGCATCTTCTAAACACTGTCCCTGACGAAGTAAATAAGCTGATAAACGAATACGATGAACGCCGCCCGCTCGTCGAATGGTGCTTCCGCTGGCTTTACAGCATGCCCGAAGTAACCGTCATATTAAGCGGTACAAAAACAATAGAGCAGTTGAAACAAAACATAGAAATATTCAATAAAGCGCAGTACAACGCAATGTCGGAGTCCGACCTTGAGTTGATTAAGAAAATAAAAGCCGTATATGAATCGAAGAACACTGTTAACTGCACGGGCTGCGAATACTGCATGCCGTGCCCGAGCAATGTAGCTATACCCGAAATATTCAGGATGTATAACAGCTTAAACCTTATGAAATCTCACTGGGTGGACAAAGAAATGTACAGGGACAACCTTGTACCCGAGAAAAAAGGAGCCGACCGTTGTACTGAGTGCGGCATATGCATGTCAAAGTGCCCGCAGGGAATACAAATCCCCGATAAGCTCAAGCAGGCGCACCGGAGCCTTATGGGGAGATAAAAACCGCGGTTATTTCCACTTTTTCCTTCTGTTCAGCAGTGCGTTTATATGATCTCCGCGATCCGTCTGCGCAACGGGTTCTTTATTTAAATCCGGCGCGGCGGATTTTTTATTTGTGTCCGATGTAGCAGGTTTTTTATTCATGTCTAGCGCAGCGGGTTTTTCCGATTTGCTGTCCTGCTGCATATCAATACGCACAGCAGCCGGTTTGTCAGCCGGAATACCGCTCGAAAGAACCGCCGGCTTTTTCCGTATATTTTTCACGAAACGCGAAAAAGCCGGATAAACTTTTTCATTAACGAATAACAGCGCCGGATCTAAAGAAATCTTCAGCTTTCTGAACGCAATATCAGCCATAAGTAGGCATAACGCGACAATTATCAGCAGGTTCGTTATATCATTTTTTGCTCTAAGGTCTTGCACCGGACCCTTAAACACTTCTTCAGGATTCGTTATAACCCTTCCCCCACCGGCTTTTGCCAGTTTTTCGATAAAGCTTCTCGTGTTTTCATTTATAAACCTGTATTCGTTTGAATACGGCATGACAATCCCGGCGCTTACATTTTCAAAGCCTTCCTCCGACGGTATTTGAACATGGACAATATAAGCTCCGGGGTCGCTCTTATTAAGCGCCGCTTCATAAACTCCGGGCTTTATCGCGTCAAAGCGTATCGTTTCTTCCGCACCGTCGGGAGATACAACAGTTCCTTCAAGCATTTCTTCATAAACCGTTTTTTCCAATTCCGACTCAATCACTATATATCCGCGTCCATCGCGCAGTTCCGTTTTAACCGAATACCCGGCGTTTATATCCTTCTGAATCAGCCAGCCGATAAGATTCCCCCAGAATGCGGGAGCATCCTGCCACATATTCCACTTCGATGTCCACGCTCCGCGGATGTCCGAAGTCCATGCCGCAGTCCTGCCAAGCCCGTACTGCCATACGGCAAGTATCGGGTCCTGTATATCGCTACGGAAAACCGTTTGCGCCGTCGCTTTCACTTTTGTGCAAACATATCCGTCAAGCATCGGAATCGCTTCAATGCCTTTTAACAGTCCCGCCGAAGACACAAGTTCGGGATAGAAGCTCCTGTTCTGAATATATTTCTGTCCCGCGAGAAACGCTTCCTTTGCGAATATGCTCGGAATGTCCGAAAACTCGTCGGTCTGGTAATACCTGCCCATTCCTCCATACGCGAGGGCTTTCAAAAGCAGCGTATCAGCGCCCCTTCCGACCGCAACCGTTGAAAGCGTAATCCCGTCTTCCCTAATGCCTTCGATTATCCTCTCATAGCCGTACTGCTCGGCCTGCCCGTCGGTTAATAATATGATATGTTTAAGCTTTGTGTCTTTTTTTCTTAAATCCTGCCATGCTTCCTCAAGGGGCGGTAAAATCTGCGTTCCGCCTCCCGGACGTATTGTAGCGATTGTATTTATCGTTTCTTCACGGTCTTCAAGCGGCCGGGTCCTTACAACCCATTGGATTGCGTCGTCAAACGCTATAACACCGAGCTGATCGGTTTCTTCAAGAACCTCCGCCGCGCGAATCGCCGCTTCTTTCGCAAGCTGTAGCTTTGAAATGCCGTATTCTCCGCCCGACATGCTGCCTGATTTGTCAATGACAAGAATAAGGCCCAAATCGGGGTTTTCATCCTTCGGAGTGATATCCATATTCACGGGCAGTATTGTTTCAAGCGGGGTATTATTGTATCCGCCCGGCGCATAACTGTTCTCGCCGCCTATCGTTAAAAGACCTTTGCCCTGGTATTTCACGGCCTGTTCGAGGGCGTTAAGAAAACCGACGCTAACCCATTCCGCTGAAATATCAACCATAACATACGCATCGTATGCCATAAGAAATTGAATATCGTCAGGAGCTTCTTCGGGCTGAATGCGCGTAATGTTCGCATATTGTTCAATATACCTTACAATATTTTCACCTGCATTGCCTCTTTCAATAACAAGCACTGAGGGCTGATCGAGTATTTCGGTAAAAGCCGAAAGCCGGTTATTCTGCAAAATTGTGTCGTCAGGCGTTACTACTTCTACGGTATATGTTACAATACCTCCCTGTTCAACCTTATCGCTAAATGTGAAAAGGTTCGTTCCCTTGTATATGTCGACTTCCTTTTCTGCCGTCAGCGTACGGTTCGCGAACAGGCGCACCGTAGCTTTCGTGTCCGTAGTGCCTGATATTTTCACCGATATGTCGAAACGTTCGCCTGCGTTCACCTGTTTAGGCGCAGTGAATTCGTCAATCTGCACTTCCGCACCGTAGTCCTGCTCGAAAGGCACAACATCAACGGTAAACCCCAGCCTGTTCACAAGACCCGCGGCTTCTATCGCGTTCCCCGCCGTTTCCTTCCCGTCGGTCAGCAGCACAATACGTTTAGCGGTGTTTTCGGGCATTATCGATCTGGCAAGAACAATAGCCTTTTCAATATTGGTTGAATCGGATTTTATCCTTGTGTCAACAGATACGGCAGTGCTTTCTTTCGACGGCATTTTTAAGACACTTGATTCGGCGGCAAATGATATAACGCCTGTTAAGTCCTTATTCCCCGCGTGTTTCATCGCTTCGCCGATAAAGTTTTCAATCCTGTCCATGTTTTTTTTATTGCTGTCCGATATGTCGGCGGCAAAGATTGTAGCATTCGCACCGGCCTTCGATTGAACGGAAGGAGACGCGGCAGCAAGCGTAAGCGCAAGCATCAGAATAATACGCAAAACCTGCGCCGCTCTCTTTTTATGCGTAGGCATATGTTTTATGCGCTTTCCCGCCAATATCACAAAAACAACAAAAACGGGAAACAGCGCCAGTATCCACGGATGTTCAAGCGTAACGCCTATTTGCATAGCACCACCATTCCAAAACGAGTATTAATAAAGCCGCACAGAGAAGTGGAAGGCTAAAAAGTTTAACATTTTCCTTAAAAGGTATAATGGTCCCCTCCTCGCCTCCCGTTTCGCGAACTGCGTGTTCAACATTTTCCATCTGTATCTCGTCCGGCAGATTCACGACAAAGAAGCTTTCGTCAACATTTATCGAATTATCCTGCAATATTTTATAAACTCCCGGTTCTTCCGTCTGTACAAATGGCTGCGGGGGAACGGGTGGAGCTATTTCAATATTCCGGCCGTCCGGAGTTATAACATTTGCCATTATCGTTCCGGGCTGCAGCATGAACCGTACGGGCTCTCCGGTAACAACGCCTGAAATTCTTGTTCCGCTTGCAGGAGCATATTCGGAAAGTATATTTGATATTATGATCGGGAATTCGGTCCGGATCGGAAGATCGGTTTCATAAATATTAAACCCGAATACCAATATACGCGTGCTGTTTATCAAACCCTCGAAAATTACGGGGTTGCCGTTGTATTCAATAATCGTTTCGGCCCAATCGGGCTTTTCTATAATCCTTGTCCTGCCGACCGAGAACCCGGGGTTATCGAGATGTTTGAATATGACATGCTCCGAAGGCCCGATCACTGGCGTATCCATCCAGCCGCCGACAGCAAAATGATCATTGGCAGCAGGGTTGAAAACAACAATATTTCCGTCCCCGGGCAGTTTGCCCGGAACGACTCCGTCGAGAACGTACAAATCGTAACCTTTGTATTCCGTAAGCTCATCCGGTAATGTGCGCGTAAACTCAATCCCTTCAATAACCGAAAAGACTTTTTCAAGAAAATAGTTGCCTTCTGTAACAAGCAGAACCCTCACGGGCTTTCCACCGTAGACAGTATCATAAGCATGGTTGTCCGCTTCAAGAATGTCTTCCGTATCAATCACGCAGTGAAGGGTTTTAACAGATGAAGGCACATTGCTCCACCATACCGTCCGTGTTCCGTTTTTCGGTACGGTTACAAGCTGTGAGTCAATGAAACTGCCATCCCCGTAAAGGCTTAACGACACCTCGCTGTCGCTGTCCCCCTGGTTTCGCAGTATGCTCATCGCGGTAATTCCGTCCTCCCTGAATGCATGGGTAAAACGCACAACGGCAATATTATCATTCTGCTTTTTGTAATTTGAAAACCGTATTTGTTCGTTTCCAACGCGTAACGGCATGTCCGAAAACAGGACAATCAACGCTTCGGGCTGCCTGTTTTTAAGTGACAGCAGAAGTTCTTCGGCGCGGCGGACATCGGTATAGGTCTTGGTCTGCTCTATTGATTCTATGCTTGCTCTTATCTCGTTTACCGAATCCGACCCGTATAACAGCACCTCGGGCTCGCGGTTCAGATTGACAACAGTGACCGGCGTTCTCTGGGGAAGCTCGCCAGCATACTTCTGCGCGTCTTTTTTAGCCGCATCAAGCCTTGTAGGCTTTATGTCCGTTGATGACATGCTTAAAGAAGAATCTATCACAATAATAACCGGCTGCGACGTATGGCCCCCGGACTTCAGCGCAAAACCGGACAGCGCCAGCACGATTAATACCGCGCAGAGAAGCTGCAGGAACAATAAAAGGTTTTTTCGAAGTTTCTGCCACGGCGTAGCGGCCTGCATGTCGCGAAGAACCTCCTGCCACAGGATATGGCTTGAAACAACAAACTTTTCCCTTTTTTGCTTCATTATATATAATATGATTATCAACGGGACGGCTATAAGACCGATCAACCCCAACGGGGTCACAAATGTCAAGTGCTGTCACATCCTTTATGTTTCCATATTTCTTATGGCAATCGGCAAGAACCGGCTCTTTCCGTTAATGGAGGCTTTATTTGGCATTACCATTTTACACGATGAAACGAGCCTGCAGCAGTCAGCCTGCCACTTTCAAAACCATTTCCTCAAGAGCCATGTCGGATCGAAGCAGTGTGTAGCGGATTCCGAATTTTTTGCACTGCTGTTTTATATTATTCAAAAACCGCTTCAACGATTTTTCATACATGTCGAGCAGTTCTCCCGACGCGGTCACTTCAATTATATCATTCGTTTCGATATCAACGAGTTCAAGCGCTCCGTCCAGTTCCGGTTCCAATTCCTGCGGGGAAAGAATATGGCACAGATAAATATCCTGCTTCATGTATTTCAGGTATTTCAAACCTTCCTCAAGCCCGTCTTCAACAAGTCCGTCGGTGATTACAATGCTTATTCCGCGCCCCGTTTTCCACTCCATTTTGGCGAGAGCCTCGGAGAAATTGCTTTTTCCTCTGTTTTCAATTGTTTCAAGGGCATTTACGGCTTTTACGAATGAGGACGGTGTGCTGTAAGGACCGAACGTTCCGTGCACCCTGCTGTTCCACGGGTTAATATAAACCCTGTCATAGGCGTTCAGGCTGATATAAGTTAAAGCCGCGGCAAGACGCTTTGCTGCAATTATCTTTTCAGGCTCGCCGTAGTTCATTGAAAGGCTCGTATCGAGAAAAATCCGTACCGGAGCTTCCCGCTCTTCCATAAACAGCTTAACAAACAATTTATCGAACCGCCCGTAGGCATTCCAGTCAATACGCCTGAAATCATCCCCGGCGGAGTATTCCCTGAAGTCGGAGAACTCAACCGAAGAGCCTTTGCTTAACGATTTCCTGTTCCCGGCTGCCTGGCCTTCAAGCTTCAGGCCGGTCTTTATAGCAAGTCTTTGTATTTTTTTAAGCGTGTCGTTATCTATTATCTTCACGGATACGTTTTCACTTCCTTCAAAATCTCTTCAATTAACGCGTCAGGCGTGACTTCATCGGATACTGCGTCAAAGTTCAGAAATATCCTGTGTCTTAACGCCGGGTAAGCGACATTTTGAATATCCTCAAAGGATACATTATATCTTCCGCTCAGCAAAGCCCTGATCCTCGCCGTTGAAACCACCGCCTGCGCGCCCCTCGGGCTTGAACCGTAATGGACGTATTTTTTCGTTATAGGAGGCGAACCTTCCTGTTCGGGATGAGTGGCCATTACAATCCTTAACGCGTAATCGAGAACAGGCTCCGCTATAGGGATTTCCCGCGCAATATTCTGTATATAAATAATCTCGTCCGCATTCGATACGGCTTCAATTTTTTCTTCACTGCCTGCGGTTGTAAGCTGTACAATCCCTTTCAACTCGTCAAAGCCGGGGAACGGAACGTTCAGCTTGAACAAAAATCTGTCCATCTGCGCTTCCGGCAATGGATAAGTGCCTTCCATTTCGATAGGGTTCTGCGTTGCCATTACAAAAAACGGTCGCGGAAGAACATGCGTTGTGTCCGCAACGGTAACCGTGCCTTCCTGCATGGCCTGAAGCAAAGCGCTTTGCGTTTTCGGCGTCGCGCGGTTTATCTCATCGGCAAGAACAATATTGCTGAATATCGGGCCGGGCTGAAAATGGAACATGCCTTCGCCGCTCTCGTTTTTTGTAACAATATTTGTTCCTGTGACATCGGCGGGCATCAGATCCGGGGTAAACTGTATGCGCGAAAAGCTAAGGCCGGTTGCGAATCCAAGCGTGTTTACAAGCCTTGTCTTGCCGAGTCCCGGCAAGCCCTCAAGCAAAATATTGCCGCCGGCAAGCATGCATATTATTACCTGCCTGATAACTTCTTTCTGCCCTATCATATGGCGGGAAACTTCCGTTTCGATTCTCGCCACCGTGTCCATTACCTTTATGAAATCTTTCTGTTCGGCCTTCACTGTACCGCCCTCCTGTTTATTCATTATACTTTTGTATCAACACATATTTATATTAATCCGCTAATTTATTTCGAACGCTGCTTTAAACTCTCTAATTTCTTAGCACTATTCCCGCGGGTCCTGTCTTGGGTGTTTCGTTTCCTCGGGCGACAAAGCACATACCAACACCACGCTCCGGCTCCTGTTCATTTTTCTGTTGAGAGGTCTCCATATCCCGGGCCGCTCATTAACCCGCTCCACAGTTACCTGTAAGCAGCAGGCCGCTGGAGCATGTCGCCCGTCGTCACCGAAAGCACCCAAGCCACCCGCTGCGTTACCGCTTGTTCTGAAGAACTATTGTACAATAAAAGGAAACTATAGCGGAATGCAGCTTAGAGATGTACAGTCAGAGCGAGGATAAGCAAGTCGACTGTCTGAGCAAAAATGCCTCCTTCAAAAAATATTTTCAAAGCATTTTTGCGAGTTTCGACTTGCCCGAGCTGAACTGTACAGCTCTTGCAAATGAAGCTCCTTGTTTCCGTTATTGTACAATAGTTCCAGCACAGTACTTATTGTACAATAGTCCAATCAGTAACTGTTTTAACGGTAACATAAATCCTTTATTATTCAAGCGAACTGAAGTAATCCCGTATTAATGATTTAAGCCCTGAAGGGATTTCCTGCCGTTCCATTGTCTGAACGGCCTGGTGCCTGTACTCGGTAAGCACGTCGCGGTACGGAATCATTGCCCCTTTTTGGACTGGAGCCCCGTCTGCTTCGCTGAACGTACTGCTGCCCGATTCGAGCTTCTGCCCGGGTAACGTGCTCTCATTTCCTTCGCCGCCGAGCCGCTCCGGCATATAAATGCGCTCGTACTCTGTTTCTTTCCGCTGTCCCGGGGCTCTTCCGCCTCCGGGTTCGTCACCTTCATGATACCCGGCGTCTTCGCTTGTCGAGCCTTCACCCGCTCCCTGTCCGGAACCTGACCCCTGGCTCTTTGAGCCTTGTCCTTTCGAGCCACTGCTTCCTTCTCCGGGCTGGTTACCTTTACCTTCACCGGATTGGTTTCCTTGCCCTTCTCCGGACTGGTTTCCCTGCCCTTCCGACCGGTTTCCTCCCTGATTTCCGCCGGCTTGCGCCACGCTTTTGTCAACCGACGAAATCGCCCTTCTTGCCGCGCGCGAAGCATTGCCAATCTCTCCGGAAGCCTGTGCAAACGACTGCCCGTTTTCGGTTGCTTCACGGATATTTTCAATCAACTCGGAAATGCTTTCGGCTGTCTGGGAAGCATCCGAGACGCCCGATGCGGCAGACATCGCCAATTCCTGAACTGACTCGGCAAACATCGAACCGGCAGGCATGTTTTCCAGTATCTGCTCGAGAATCTCCGCAAGTTCCTGCATGTTTCCTTCCTGTTCAATATCGGACATCAGCTTCGCAAGTTCCTGTTCCAGCAAGTTTTTATCATCTTCGCTCAAAGCGTCGGCAAGCCCGGATGCCAGGGGCGAAGCGGAAAAAGCGTCGATCAGGGCTTTCATGTCTTTCATCGGGTCCGCGGATTGAAGCTCCTTCATTTTATTCCCCATCTGCGCCAAAGCCTTTAGCGCGTCTTCTTCGGTTTTTGCTTTTTTAAAATCATCTTTCAGCCTTTGAAGCGCTTCCTCGAGTTCTTTAAGCTGTTCTTCCGTAAGCTCCGGGTGTTCTTCCTTCTGCTCTTTCAGTTTTTCCTCTATGTTTTTTTCCTGTTTTTTCATTTCAGTAATCAGCGCTTCTCTTAAAAGTGTCTGGCGCCATACCCTTCCGGGGAACAAAGAAACGGCGTAAGCCAGGCAGAAAAACACCGCAGCCGCCAATAAAAACCGGTACCGAATACCGGCTTTATATTCCCTTTTTAAATCGATCGCGTCAACAACCGCTGCCATATCACGGCGCTGAAGCTCCGCGACGGGCGAATCGTCATTCCTAAGATACCATGCCGTGATAACGCGTTCGTTCAGGCCAAGGCTGTCCGCGGCGATTATTACATCTCGTTTGCGCGGCGTTAAAACAACAGCCGCGATAACCGATAGGGCTATGCCCGCCGCGAGTATATAAAACAGTTTTATGCGAACAAACGGGATTACGATAAAAAGCGACAAAACGGATACCAGCAGCGCTAATACGCCCGATACGGCAAGTGAAAAAAACAGCGCTTTAAGCCATATACAAAAGTGTATTTTTCTTTTAAGCGAATATAGCTTCCTGTGCGGGTATTTCATGTTTTAACCTGCCTCTTAAAGTTTTCTTTTTACAGGGTTTAATGCAAGCGTGCTGAAAAAAATCAGCGCTATTGATGATATTATACTGAACAGGCCGTTTACAATCCACGGATGCATGTATTTCCATATCCCGGTTTCCGCGGCGAGCAGCATATCAATTTGCCGTTGAATATCCGATATCCCGAATACATATCCGCCGTATCCCCCGTACGAGCCGAAATAAAACGATACATACCCGAACACGGGCGATGGGAAAAGCCATTTTACAAAATCCCTGTAGACCGGGTTGAAACCTATGCCGAGCATACGTTCCTTAATCAGGACAAAAATTATATAGCATAAAAACGGGCCGAAAGTAACAAGTCCGAGGAATATATATGTTATTATTATTGACGTAATATTCCTTTTAAATATTGTAGAGAAAAACACGCCGCATGACGCGACAAAAAACGACGTCAGCAGGTAGAACAGCAGCAGCTTCGCTATATCTAAAAAACCTATGCCACCGAAGAAAAACACTATTCCGATAACGGGAAGCGACGCAACGAGCAGAAGCATCGTATGCGCAATCGAAACCATTATCTTGCCGAGTATAATCGTCCGGGCGGGTGTCGATGTTACCAGCATCAGGTCAAGGGTTTGCCTCTCCCTTTCACTGCTTATTGAAACGGCGGTAATCGCAGGCACCGCGATAAACAGCAGCGCGAACTGGAAAGTAATCAAAACATTATAAGCGTTTATTGCAATCCTTGGGTTAAAAGACTGCAGCGATACCGGGTTAAACATATCGCTTCCGCCAAAGTACAGGAAAAGAATGCCCGCCAGGAGCGTCACATAACAGCACATCAATATCGTCGAACGCCACCCGCGCAGTTTTGTTTTCAAATCTTTCTGAAGTATCGGGTTAATTATCATTTCCGTTTCCTCCTTCGGTAAGCTGCATGAAAACAGATTCAAGCGAACTCTCCTGCGGTTGGAATGATACAACCTTGATTCCTTTTTCGACAAGCGTTTTAAGGATCTCGGCGTATGTATCGTCCTGCCCGGTTACATCCACGTCAATTATTCCGGAAGCCGAGGACACCGCTTTTATTTCCGGTATTTCCAGCACTACTTTGATCGCTTCCTCTTCATCCGATAAAACCTTTATTTTCAGTTTTCCCGAATGCGACAGCCTGTCCGAAATTTCCCGCACCGAGCCGCACGCGATAAGCCTTCCCGAGTCGATAATTCCTATAGACGTGCATATCTGAGAAAGTTCATGCAGGATATGCGAGCTTATCAGTATTGTCTTCCCCATTGTCGCAAGCTCCATAAGTATTTCCTTCATTTCGACCCTTGCCCTCGGGTCAAGCCCTGAAGCCGGCTCATCAAGTATAAGGAATTTCGGGTCATGGATGAGGCTTCGCGCGAGACAAAGCCTTTGTTTCATCCCGCGGGACAGCGTGTCCACATACGCGTCCTTTTTATGAGTAAGTCGAACAAGCTCAAGAAGCGAATCGACAAGAGCATTTGTTCTTTCTTTATCTATCCTCTGCATCGCTGCATAAAAATGCAGGTATTCAGAAACCTTTAAATCATCATAAACACCGAAAAAATCAGGCATATATCCAATTTGTCTTTTAACCTGAAGCGGTTTTTTCGAAACGTCGATCCCGTCAACATATACGCTTCCCGATGTCGGGGCAAGCAGTCCTGCGATAATCCGCATTGTTGTCGTCTTTCCGGCGCCGTTCGCTCCTACGAAACCGAATATTTCCCCTTCCTCTATTTCCATGCATAGCTTGTCTACGGCCAACGTGTTTTTATACCTTTTTGTAAGGTTTTCGGTGCGGACCATCACATTTTTCATCTCGCCACCCCCTTCAGGCTTATTTCAGGGACGCTTAAAAGTTCCCGCATATATTCCTTGTACACGCCCTGATCGTCCAAATCCTTGGTTTCCTGCGCCAATGATACGACTTTTATCATCATCCTGACTTCCCCGCCAGCTCCGATGTATTTATCCGGATTTTCGGTTACTGTCGAATTATTTTCAATCTCATCCCACTGGTATGTTTCGGTATTATACAGGTAATACTCGTATTCGTTTTCCAGGACTTCAAATTTATAATTATCGTTTGCCTCCTCGACCATACGGTACTTCATATACAAGGGCAGGTATCCTTCAACGGATAAACGCATTTCTGAAACTTCAAGATTTCCAGGAAGCGTGAACACAAACTCCATCTGTCCGATATTGTTAACCCTTATACCGTTCACTCCTTCATACCATCCCACGTCACCGGTATAATATGACGGAGTTATTATGCCTCCCGGTATTTCCACTTCTTCGCCCGATTTGAATTCAAGGTTGTTTTCAACAACAACCAGGGATTGGCTGTATTTCTGCGGCTCCTTACCGTTTATGATAAAGCCGTAATCTATTTCCTGCTCATTTCTCGCAAGAAGCATAAACCTGTTGTTCCCCTGGATGTTGTTAAACAGGTTGTATATGACATTTTCAAAGATACGGCGTCTTTTTATCCGTTCCGCGAAATTTTCGGGATAATCGCTTAGACTGCGGTAATAGCTGCGGCAAAACTCGCTGTCGAGATACTCTTCCGGTTGTTTATATACATTGTTTCCGTCAAAGGAAACATCCAGGGGCAGGGTTTCTCCTGAATAGATATCCCCGACGGGTATAATGTTATTGCCTATTACGATAACCGCGTCGAGTAAATCAAACTGCGTTGTATTCACGACTTCGCCTTTCAGCTTTCCGCTTTTTATATATATGTTTTTAAGAAGATCGGCTGCAAACGGCACCGTTTTTTTAGCATTCAGCACGGTTGGGGTCCACAGCATAACATCATACTGTTCTATGGATGTCCTGTCACCGGTTGTATATTTTCCGATTAACTGGCCGCCCGAATCATCAGTCACGGGACGGTACATGTAATAGTAATAATCTTCCTGAAGGACGAAAGGCGTTTCTATCCCGTTATCATTCGGATATTCCATTTTAAGCGTTCCTCTTCTGTTATTGAATACGCCTATTACCGATGTAACCTGGGCTTCGCTCGAACCCGGCGGTGCCTGGATAAGCGAGACCGTATTCGTTATTGCCGTGTGGTAGCGGCTTTTATAACCGAAAAGATACATTCCCGCGAGGAATACAACCGCCAGCGCAGGAATGAAAAACCACGCCCAATCCCTGCGGTCGAACTTTTTAAGAACCAGGTACAGGACCGGTCCCGCGAGAATGATATATACAATCAGGCAAACAAACATCAGTACGAACGGCGGTTTCTTGTCGCTTGGGATCTCACGCGCAAGATATTTGACATCAATTGAACTGCCATATACCTGCTTCTGATAATAACCGTTCCCATATTCGTAAAAACGCTGGACGCTCGTATCAACATGACGCAGCATAAAATCGAAAAAGGTTGTCTTGTCGCGCCACGAAACAAAAGGCTCGGACGCGGGTTCGAACGTGAGTACGAGAATATGGCCCCTTTCCTTGCGGTATTTTATGACAAGCGGATTATTATCACTGCCCGCGACTATATCATTGTCAATGAACCTCGGCGGTATGCCGGGTGCCACGCTCGATAAATCCGGCGGATAATATTCAAAACCTTTTTCACCCGCTGCAAGCTTAAGAACCATCTGCGGGACTTCCCTGCCCGTAAACTTCTCCAGTTCAGCAGTGCTGTCAATATCGGCCATGCCGGTTATTTTGAACGGCTTCAGGCTGTCCGGAAGGCCGTTATATACCTTCTGCCAGTTCAGCCCGGTACCGATTATCAGCGTTCCGCCCGTATCAACCCATTTTTCCAGCACTTCTGCCTGTTCCCTGTTTAACAGCCCCGTATCGTATTTACTTACAACCAGGTAATCAAAACTGTCCATAACCTCCGATTTTTCGGGGAATGTGTCCCTGTCGAGCGGGACCACGACAGCTTCTTTTTTATCGTAGTTTGTTCCCTGCGCAGAAGATTGGACCGCCGATGGCGGGATTTCACCCGCGGCTATCATAAGCTTCATTTTCTCATCACTGATTACATTCAGCGCCACTGGAATTGTTTTTCCGCCAAGCCAGCCGAACGCCGACGGGTCCTCGGAAAGAACACCGATCAGCATTATCTCGGGCGGCAAAAGCCTCGTAAATTTAAAATCGGCTTCCGCGACGGTCTTTTTCTTGTCCACAAGCCTGATATCAAGGCTTCTGTGTGCCGAAACAACCGGTACTTCAAAATAAAACTCATATTCAACGCCCGTTATCATTTCAACAGGCTTTGCAATAATGACTTTCCTTGATTGATCAAGATTTGCTTCTATCTGGATTTCACCTGAAATGTCTTTTTCTTTTGATAATACCTTTATATGAAGAGGAGCCCAGGCTCCGAGTTTTCCTATCCCGTTAAAACCGCCTTCAACATCAATCCGAAAAGATTCGTCTTCCTGATCCGCTGAAGAAATGACTGGTAAAAGACTAGCAATCGTCGCTATAATAATAAAAATTACAAGCGGCAGTTTTTTATTGTACTTTCTCAAGGATAACACCCCTCTTATGTGAAATATAAACATAAAAAAGTATTCTTCGAAAACACTATTTATATAGTAGACGCAAGCGAAAGAAAAAAGTTTCAAAACCAGTCAGATTTGTACCACGTATTTACCTCCCGGTTCACGCCTGATAAGGCCTTTCATTTCAAGACTTAACAATACCCGGTGCAGGATCTGAATCTCTATCGAAAGCCTGCTGTGTATTTCGTCTATTTGCAGCGGTTCGACAGAAAGCATTTCAATTACGCTTTGTTCTTCGGCGTCAAGCGAATCCGGGATTTTTTTCCTGTTTTTATAGTCATTAAGATTAATCACAATATTTTTCTTAAAGTTTTTGTACCATCTGATCTCGTCAATAATGTCATCAACCGACGTTACAAGTTTTGCGCCGTCCTGTATGAGCTTGTTTGTCCCCCTGCTGTTGATGCTTATTACATTGCCGGGCAGCGCGTAAACATCCCTTCCCTGTTCGAGCGCAAGCTGAGCGGTTATAAGCGAACCGCTTTTTTCTCCCGCTTCGACAACAAGAACACCTATCGACATCCCGCTTACAATCCTGTTTCTGACGGGAAAATGATGCGGCGCCGGTATTGTCCCCGGAGGGTATTCGGAAACAACCGCCCCGTTTCCGATAATCCTTTCCATAAGTCTTCTGTTTTCGGGCGGGTATACAACATCAAGCCCGCAGCCGAAAACAGCTACCGTCCTGCCGCCTGATGACAATGCGCCCTGGTGCGCGGCGGTATCTATCCCCCTTGCCATTCCGCTTATAACGCATATACCGTATTCCGCCAGTTCCGATGAAATCTTTCTCGTCGTTGAAAGCCCATACCCCGATGCTCTCCTTGAGCCCACTACTCCGATTGATATTTCGTCACGGCGGATATCCCCCCTGACATACAAACACACCGGGGGATCGGCGATATTCTTTAAAAGCTCGGGATACGTGTTATCTTCCAGCGTAATGACATCTATATTATTCAATGCGATTTTTTCCATTGTTTCATCTACGGTTTTCCTGGCTTCCACTGAAAGTATCGCGTCAATATTTTCACGGCTCAATATTCCCGTCTTCGCAAGGGCAACCGCATCGGCCTCGTATATCGAATCCGGGGTGCCGAACAGTTCCAGCAGTTCATTCTTTTTTCTTGTTATTATGCCTTTCAGATTTGCAAACCAAATCCATTCCCTTAATTTAGGATTCATTGATTCCTCCTACGCGAAAAAACCGCGTTCGAGCGCACGGTATTGAATAGCCTCCGCTATGTGCACGGCTTCAATTTCCGCGGTCCCGTCCAGATCCGCAATCGTGCGGGCAACTTTCAGAATTCTGTTGTATGAGCGGGCTGTAAGGCTAAGCCTTGAGAACGCCTCCTTAAGCAGAGCGGAACTCTCTTTGTCAAGCCTACAAAACCGTCTAATCATGGGCGCTGTCATTTGCGAATTGCAGTAGATTCCATTTTTCTTAAACCGTTCGTGCTGTATCGCCCTTGCCGAGTTTACTCGTTTTCTTATTACGCTTGACGGTTCCGACGGCTCCTGTTCGTCGAGTTCGCTGTATTTAAGAGACGGGACTTCTACCTGTATGTCAATCCTGTCCAACAATGGCCCGGACAGCTTGCCGATATAATTTCTGACCTCCTGCCGGGTACAATTGCACAATCTCGTTTCATCAAGATAATTGCCGCATTTGCACGGATTTGCCGCCGCAACGAGCGTGGTCCGGCATGGGTATGTAATTGACGCGTTAATGCGCGAAATCAGCGCAAAACCGTCTTCAAGGGGCTGCCTTAGAACTTCAAGGGCGTTTTTGCTGAACTCCGGCAGTTCGTCAAGGAACAAAACCCCAAGATGGGCAAGACTTACTTCTCCGGGTCTTGGAATCCTTCCGCCGCCCACGAGGCCGATGGCGCTTATCGTATGATGCGGCGCCCGGAATGGCCTTTTTCGGACAAGTGATGTTTCTGGAGGCAGTAAACCCGCTACGCTGTATATTTTTGTGACTTCAAGCGCCTCATCGAAAGTCATGTCGGGCAGGATCGAAGGCATCCGGCGCGCGAGCATTGTTTTCCCGGAACCCGGGCTCCCAAGCATAAGCAGGTTATGCCCGCCCGCCGCGGCGACTTCAAGAGCCCTTTTCACATGGTATTGGCCCCTGACATCGGCAAAATCCGGTTCTTTCTCATAGTCACCGCCTGCCGCATGCTTATCCCATTCCTCTTCAACCGGTATAATTTCCGCCTCTCCTTTTGCGTAGAGAACCAGTTCCGCAAGGTTTTTTACCGGGATCACCCGTATTCCTTTCACCACTGCGGCTTCGTACGCGTTTTCGGACGGAACAATAATGCGTTTAACTCCATTGTCTCTTGCTGCAATGGTTTTTGATAGAACTCCGCAAACCGGCCTTAATGTACCGTCAAGAGAAAGCTCGCCGCAGAGCAAACTATCATTAAAAAAACCCGGCGGTATAATACCGGTTGCCGATAAGACGCCCGCCGCTATGGGCAGATCATACGAAGTGCCTTCTTTTTTCAGGTCTGCCGGAGCCAAATTTACGGTAATCCTTTGGGAAGGGAATTCAAAACCCGAATTTCTTATCGCGGCTCTTACACGTTCTTTCGCTTCCCTTACGGCCATATCGGCCAGTCCGACAATGTCGAACGCCGGTAAACCGTTGCTTATATCGGTTTCGACCGAAACAATATATCCATCAATTCCTGAGAGGCCGCAGGATGTGACTTTGCTTAACATACTTAAAACCTATATCTTTCCATAATATTACCTGGGATTTGCGTCAAAAAATAAAAGAAGTCACGGGAAATACTATTTATTTCCAATCTGATGTTCTCCATTATTATATTGCTTTTTTAGGAATTTTTCAAGACAGGGACAAGGGGACAGGTTCATTGTCCTAGTTAAATTCTGCTGATTACAGTTCTTGATATACCTGTGAGCCTTAAATAGCACACCGGATTTATAAATAAAAGACAAGTGGGACAAGGAACCTGTCCGAGACTACTGAAAAAGTCTAAATAAATAATGTAAAATATTCAAGAATATTCTATAAAATTGTATCAGAAAACCCCCGAGTATGGTATAATGAATGTACCGCAAACACTACCTACTTGTTCCGGACCATAATAAATTAGCCTTAAAAAATCGAAATAAAAGAACCTTAAAATGAACTCAAAACAGCATTGGTTAGTCAAATTAAATAATCTGTACTTTGAAAATTTCATAAAAAATGCAAAATATTTAAACTTAAGAAGAATAACTTACATACATAAATACCATTGACCGGGACATTAGAGAAGGAGAGAAATGGGGCTTCGCCCCGGGGTTTACCGAATCGAAGCGAAAAGCAAAATGAGGAAGATACCCCTTCTCCACCGGGAGACGGTGGAGATTCGCTTCACGCTTCTCCCGGTTACTCGGGTTGCACCCCTGCAGAGCCCTATCCTCCCGGAAGAGAAGAAGCATCTTCCTCATTAAATCAGGATGCTGTGATATTAAGCTCATTTAGCGCGTTCAGCATCAATTCGGCATTAATGGACCGGAGTTTTTCTTTTGCGCCACAGATTGAGTAAATTGCGAAGTTCTGAAATAAGCGATAATACTTAATAACAAGGATGCAGAAAAA
>LFRM01003223.1_pt2 | contig 49320 bp, 51 predicted proteins | sample 618341 | NCBI WGS metagenome assembly LFRM01 (sample SAMN03654438, study PRJNA283298) | anaerobic digester metagenome | isolation source: pool of bioreactors CSTR01a, CSTR02a, and CSTR03a thermophilic anaerobic... | place: Denmark: Kgs. Lyngby | collected 2014-05-21 | reverse complement strand
GCAATAGCGAAGGCCCTTCGCCTCGACTACCGCTCCGCTGCACGCGGCGGCCTTTTGCATGATTTCTTCCTTTACGACTGGAGAGAACGCAAAGCCACCGACACCAGCAAAGCCATGCATGGACGGGAGCATCCACACATAGCGCTGGCCAATGCTAAGGAACAATTTGAGATAAGTGACCTGGAAGCCGACATCATAGTCAAGCACATGTTTCCCAAGACACATGCCATGCCCCGGTATAAGGAAAGTTTCGTCGTCTCCCTAGGAGACAAGATCGCATCTGTCTACGAGTATGCAATCCAGATAAGACACCGCCTTACGCGTGCAAGTGCGTAAGGGTAAACCTACCCATACGCCCCTCTCTCCTACCAGATCAATAGTTTACAAACCAATCGACCACACTCTCCATCACCTTGTTCTGGGCGGGAAGATCCTTATCATAGGGCATGAGGTGGGATGCTGCGGGAATATGCAGGTGCCTGTTCTTCCCTTTAGGCTTCTCTGAAGCCAGACGGCTTGCCGATTGGGGAACCGTCTTATCAAGCCCTCCGCTTATGGCCAGGGTGTCTGCCTTGAGATTGTCCAAGCATGCGACGGCCTGCCGCCGCACCCTTTCCAACTCCCATACTGCAGGGGGAAAGATATATGACCAGTATTCCGAACCGAGAAATGCATCGTCATCCTCATCCCCTTCATAGTAAAAATGGTACTCAGGATCGCTCTCCCAAGCGATTTTCTGTCGCTTGATGAAGTATCGGAACAATCTGAGTTTCCCTACGGGGATGGACGGGATAAGCAGGGCCGGTGCCAGCAAGGCAAGCCGCTCAGCATCGAAAGCATCTGCGATGATAGTCGCGATAGCCCCACCCATTGAGTGACCTACCAGATACACACTCTCATAACTCAGGGAGAGAAGGCCGTAGGCATCGTAGATGGAGCCTGTCCAGTCTTCAGCTTTTGAGGCTAGGAAATCATTTCCACTTGTCCCATGGCCCGGCATGCGGGGCGCATAGGTATCAAAGCCGGCCTCATAGAGATCCTTGCCCGGCCTGATGAGTTCGCCTGGGTACCCACTGAATCCGTGGACAAGCAAGACAGCCTTCTTGGCACGGTCCTCATGCACCATCTGCCAAGCCCTGGCGCATTTGCGAACAGGAGCCTTGTCCTGGTAGTGATTCTCATTACTGGCGAAAAAGTCATAGGAAATAGGCATTTTCTACCTCCTTACCATGATTGTTTGAGAAGGTTCAGCAAGTCTATCCTGCTGCGCACCTTCGTCTTGGAGAAGATGTTCGCCACATGGTTGTTCACCGTGTTGGCACTGATGCCGAGTTCGAATGCGATCTCCTTGTTGGTCATGCCATTGCTCACCAGCTGGATCACGGCAAACTCCCTCTCAGTGATATGATAGGAGGAGAGGTCGGAGAGAGAAAGGTCTTTCTTGCCTATCACCCCTTCCTTGAACAGCCTGACAAACTCCATGAAGAGAAACGTCATGACGGTAATGGAAAAAGCAAGGAAATACACCCCATACATCAGAGGCTTTATGGAGGGAAAGACCAGAGAGAGCAGAATGGAAGGCAACATGGCAGCACTTACGATTATGATGGTGATGCACGTAGCCCTTGCAGTCTTGTTCTCGATGGACGAAAGGTTCTTGAGCATGATGGTGAGGCAGAACCCCACAACAAACACAAACAGCAGGATCATCAGGTCATCAAGGACCTTGATGCCGGTGACGGCGTTGAAAACCCCTAGGCCTAGATACGCGCAGGCAAGCAAGGTGAAGACGGCCTTGTAGGGATTCCTCCAAGGTTGAGCTATCACCCATGTGGTGAAATACGGCAGGAAAACTGTCAAAAAAGTAACGTCTGCGATAAAGACGGCTGTTATTACATAATATACCACCACAGAAACTGTTCCCACAAGAAACAGCTCTGATATGAGCTGCAAGGCCAGAAGCATCATGCATCCCAACAAGGATGCATGACATATAATAAAATATTTGGTCCATTGATGCGAAGAGTGCATGCTGTAGACGATAGCGAGAGCCAACGTCATACAGCCTAGCGCAAACGAAATCATATAGACCAGCAGGGTAAATCCATCCACCGCTACTACCCCTTATGCATACCTAACTGCTTCTGATTATGTGTAAGGTCGGCAAGCCCGCAAATGTCGGTGATATCATTCAACAATGGTACCAACGCGATGGCCGGAAGCCCCAAATCCTTTTCAACCAGGCGGTTATAGCTGCTAGCATTGAGAGAAGCCTTTGCCTTGGCAGGATACAGCTTCAGATGCAAATACATGCCGTCGGTCAACAGATAGGAAGCATCGGAGGAGAAGCCCGGCAAGGACTTTTCCAAGGCACTTTCGATTAGGCCCGTCTCCCCTACAAATCCCCTGGGGGTCTGCAGGTGCAGCAGATACCAAAGAGGCATGGCTGGATTGGTCCAAGCCAAGCTCACTTTTTTCTTTTTTGCATACGGGAGCAGCTTCTTCACTTCAGAAGGAGTGACGTCAAGATCGGCAAGGCCGAACAGGACCCATACAACCGAGTAGTTGCCGGTATTGCGGTAGCGCGAGGCGAGAGTGATCAGGTGCTCAAGATCCTTGAACTCCTCCTCCCACAAAACGGTGAGATTGGAATAACGGCAATCTTTGCGCATCTGGGAAAAATAGAGAGCTTCAGCTTCGGTGGCTGTAACTATCAGGATAGTCCTGCGCGGCTTGTTGGATATTTTTTTGCGTGCCATGGTCAGACCTCCTTGTCCGTATTGTCGTCAACAAAGTAAAACTCTGAAAGAATGGGAAGCGAACCGAACGCACCGTTCATGTACTGCATCTCGGTCTTGTCCCTATTCTTGGAATACTTGAAGTTTGCAAGGCTGTAATAGACAGTGGCACTCTCACTATCCTTCTCAGCAAAGTATATACCATCACGTCTCATGAGCCCGGGCTGCAGCAACGAGGGGTTGCAATCGACGGCAAGCATCTGTGATCCGTAACCGGTATTCCCTTCCTCGAAAATTTCAACGATGTGCGAAAGCACATTGGGATGGAGCAACATGCCAAAGTCATCGATGATCAGTGTCCTTGGCTTGATGAAGCTCTCAAAGAAAGCAACTCCGATCAAGCAGAGCCTTCTAAGACTCAGACTCTCCAGGGAGAAGTATGAGGCGTAGTGCTGGGTGACGTTGGTATGAACAAAGATCAGGCGCTCATCCTTGATCTTGATGTCACGGATATCTGTGATATCAACACTCCAAAGGAAGTTGGTGAGCTGCTTTACCCAAGAAGGATGCTCGGTAAGCTGTTCAATGAGGTACTTCTCACTGAGATTTGAAACACCCATGGGCAACATATGCAGGCATTCATCGATCCATGTGTAGAGAGGAAGGGTGGTCTCACTGCCTTTGATCATCGAACCGGCGAGGAATGTGTGCTTTTCATCCACTTTCTTGACCAGACGCTTTTTCTCACCCCGGTAGTTCTTGCCGAAGCGGTACTTGTAGGCGAGGTCCGCATCATCGAGCAGGAGAGACTCCTCATTGAGCTTTCGTTCAAACATCAGCCGCTTCGAACGTCCGACCATAGTGAACATTGACTCCTCAAAAATCTTTTCCCGGTCTGCAATCAGAGTGTAGATACCGATGGTTGAATCATTGGTCTCATCACCTTGTTCCAATACCACACGAAGTATGATGGTTGCAGGCTGTCCCTTTTCTTCTGAGTAGGCAAAAGAAGTCCCACTGAGAATCTGTAAAGGATTGACCGTCTCTTCTGATGCGGTCACGATACCTTTCAAAGCTTCGAGTGCCCGAACAAAGGAGCTTTTCCCTGCTCCGTTGGGACCTATGATGGCCGCAGTCTTAATAAGCTTGAGCTTATCATTGACAGCAACCACTTTAGACTCGGGAAACCTATTGTCCCTGACAGCTTCAAATGAAATAGTCTGGGCAGACCGTACGGACTTAAAGTTCGCAATAGTCATATCAAGCAGCATGCGCTACCTCCTTACTCACCCTCTGGGTGTAAATCACACTATCATCCCTTCCATCTTCTTGTGCACAGCCGGCCAATCATTCAGGGCGGCGAGCATACGACTAGGGAGGGTCTCATCTCCATGGTTATCTGTTGCTATAAGGTCCACCAGCCCACCCTTAAGGTATGGCAGGGCAGAACCGTCCTCAACAGCTTCGACGTTAACCTGCATCAGAGCGCCTAGGGCAAGAAGCCGCTTCAGGGCAGGACTGGAAGGGCTCAACCAACGATATCTCTCAACATGGGCGATGATTATCGTAAGGCCTTCGTCTCGCAACTTTTCCAGACGGGGAATCAGGTTTGCGGGAGGAAGGGAGAGTCCGAATTCAACAAGCGAGTATTTTCCCGCGATCGGAATGCTCTTCAATTCCGCCTGGTCGCCAACAAAAAGCTCACTTCCCAGATACGTCACCATACCCATATCCAAAGCTATCTTCGATGCCCATTTGAAGGTCTCACGAATCGCCCCGACATCAGTCGCCACATAAGGATTGTAGATATGCGGCGTAAAGGCAATTGATGATACCCCACTCTCCTTGTAGAGCCTCAGCATACGTGCATATCCTTCGCTCGTGATATAGCCATCATCGATCTGAGGTAATAAGTGACAATGGAAATCGCAAAGCCCCATATGAAACTCCTGTCTGTGATTATACCCAGAACTGAAGGTTTGTGAAAGGATAAAGATCAGAGAGTTGCAAAACAGGCCATCAAAAACGTCAAAACTCTACCATTGGGGTCGCTTGAGAGTCTTCTGAGAGCATATGGTGCTTAACCATTTGCACTTCGCTGACCATATCGGCTATCGAAATAAGGCCAGGCGGTGCATCCCGTCCAGTAATGACAAGATGGGGAAAATCTTTCTCACTCTTATGATCCGCCAGCCAGAGACAGACTGTTTCGGTATCGAGGTAGCCCAAGCTGAGGACGTAAGTGAACTCATCTAGGACAATGAAGTCAAAGCTGGAGGTGGATATCCACCTCTTCACCTGTTCCCAGCCTTTTACAGCGAGCTCGGCATTGGTTTTTGCATTGTCTCCAACCCAGGTAAAGCCACTGCCGAAATTCTTCCAGACGACACCTAATTTTATGGCAGTACGGTACTCCCCGCTATCAAGGGTGATCGGGTCCCCTTTCATGAACTGTGCGACAGCGCACTTGGCACCATGACCCAGAGCTCTCATCAACTGCCCCATGGAAGCGGTGGTCTTTCCCTTGCCATCGCCTGTATATACCATTATTTTTGATTTCATCTTCACTCCATGGTAAGGATCTGAGTCATCCTCACCTCACCATCGAGGCTGGTAAAGGTACCGTCTATCTGTTTCATCGCTTTGTCCTGCTGACTGGCGACCTCTTTCAGACGAAGCAGTTGGGTATGGCTCTTTGGGTCTCCGCTCCTGTTGTACACCTGGTTCATCAAGGCCAGAGCTTCGGTGTGTTCCCCCATAGCTTCAAGCAACAGGGCAGCATTATATCCGCTGGGCAGATGGGAACGCTGTCTCCAAGCAGAGCTGAACAGTTCGTATGCCTGTTTGAAATTGCCCTGTTCAGCCAACCTGTATGCAGGGCCGACATCGGCTTTCGGCTTATTCTTCATAAGGGAGACTCGCGACTCATTCCAGGATGGGGCGAGCTGCCGGGCTATCTTGGCAGGGAACTCCCTGATCATCGATTCATAAAGAGGAAAGAGGGAGGGTGCGAATCCACTTGAGTAGCTGCGCACATACTCATCTCGGCTATCCTCACCTTTTGCAAAGACGGTCTTGCCCAGATAGGTATCGTTTGATTTTTGCGAAGTGAAGCTGTTTGTGGCAAGTATCCTGTTTGTTCGCAGGTCGATGAGTGTGAAGGTAAATGTAACGGTAGCCTGCTGCTCGAGATAGTATGACCTTCCGGTAACCTTCTCATAGGAGATAACTTTAGATGTAGGGTCTTTCGGATCGGGGTTTTCTGTAACCCACTCCTTAATGTCCCGACCTACAATCCGCTCTTCACTGTTCATGTAGGTGATGGAGCTCCGCAGAAGCGCATCCACTCCCTGCGCCCTGAGCATGCCGTACGCATCTTTGCCGCTCTTGCCCAAAGTGAGATATGCATCAGTGGTCTCATGCGGCATAATGGTGAAGTAATCGGTGTTTACCATCGCATCCACGAGATAAGCGGTGCTGGTCGCAGCTACTTTGGCATTGAGGTCCGAATTGAACCCGCTGTTGAGTGTAAAAAAAGTATCATTGTAACCCCGTATCCAAGGGGGAAGCATCCCGCTGCGAGGATATAGGTACATATCCGTGGAAGCGATCGCTATGTTTCGGTGATTGCTTACATCAACATCACTGGGAACGAGGTGACGTACCCTGATGGATGTAGCACATGAAGTGACAAGCAAAACCGAAACCAGACCCAAAACACCTAAAACTGCACGCTTTCTCATGAGAGCCCCTCCTCAGAAGCCAGATACTCAGAAGCCACCAGTATCGCACGGGCCATGCCTTGGTTATCCGCCATGCCTTTGCCTGCGATGTCGAATGCCGTCCCATGGTCCACGCTGGTACGTAAAAAGGGCAGACCCCAGGTAATCGAGATGGTCTGGTGAAAATCCAGGGTTTTGGCAGCGATATGTCCCTGGTCATGATAGAGGGAGATCGCTGCCCTATACTTCCCTATTTTTGTCTGGTGAAATACCGAGTCGGCTCCGATAGGCCCTACAACATCGATGCCTTTAGACCTAGCCTCTTCAATTGCAGGTTCGATGGCAAGAGCCTCCTCATCGCCAAACAGGCCGTGCTCCCCGCAGTGGGGGTTGAGTCCGGCAACAGCCAGAGGCAAGGTCCGGTCAAAAAGGGCATTGGAGGAGCTTATGGCTTCACATTGGAGAATGGTCTCCAACAGGCTCTCCTTTGTGACAGCCTTACATGCATCGGAAAGGGAGAGATGTCTGGTATGGAAGAATATCTTCATACCCAGGGTATCAAACATGGTCACAGCACTTTTAGCTCCCGTTAGAGAGGCCAGAATTTCCGTATATCCGATATGCTCAATCCCTGCAGCTTGCAACGCTTCCTTATGCAATGGCGGGGTCACTATCGCCTTGCAGTACCCTTCGTCGACCAAAGAGACACAACGCTTGACCGATTCGTAGGCAGCCTCACCACACATGGCACTGACCTCTCCATAGGCAAACCTGGCAAGGTCCACCCCTCCAATATCATAGAGGATACGTCCCGAGCCCTCCTGCTGGGCACTCAGTAAGGCGGCAAGGCTCGTTACCTGAGCATCAAAGGCTCCCTCAAGCTGAAGGTCCTTAGCTGTCTGTGCGAACAGGGGTGCGGACCCTATGACCACCACGTTCAGCGATTTCGATCCGCCGACAAGCGTTTTAAGGACTATCTCAGGGCCGATACCTGCAGGATCACCCATAGGAACAGCCAAATAACCATCTCTGTTTCTCATATGGGCCAATCATAACAGTGGTAAACATGGCTGTCCAGAGTAGCTGTAACTATCCGGGAATGACTCATAACCAATTGACAAGAGAATGAGCTTCTTTTACTGTTGTACTCATAAGGGAAGAGATGTTTTGCAAGGAGTATTACCATGGCTAAATACCGTGATGAAGAAGAAGATCTCGATGACGAAGAAGAACGATACTTCCGTACACTCGAGGACGAGGAAGATGCTTATTTGGCTGACCTGTATGATGCGCCGGAAGTCATTGAATTCGGCGATGACGATGACGAACCCCTCGACGATGTAGAGGATGAAGAGGATCTTATCGACGATGCATTCATGATCGAGGGTGATGAATCATACGAGGAGATTGTCTTTGACGATGAGGATGAAGACTTTGCTTTCGATGAACTCGATGATGACGAGGAATTGTAAGGCATAGGCCCTCTTCTGAGATGCCTCCCTACTGAACCGACCCACCTATATGATAGGGTTTGTTCTCTAGGGAGGTTTTTTTTTGTCCGAATGCAGAGGGGAGAACCAATAACCACAAGCCAGAAAAACACAATCCAGCCGAGAATACCGTAATGAAAATGTTTCATGTTTCTATGCAAAGATACTTGCATACGAATAAGTTTCTATGTATAGTAACAAAACCTTAAGGAGAAACGCCATGAAAAAACTTACATTCCTACTCTTCTTGCTGATCCCCACCCTCTTATTCAGCCAACCGGCCCAAGAAACACCACAGGGAGAAGTTGCGATCGGCATCTCCAAGATGGTAGCACACCCCGCACTCGACGCCATCGAGCAAGGGATACAAGACTACCTCAACTCCACTGACATAAAAGCGTCCTTCGACCTGCAGAACTGCAATGCAGAGATTGGTACCGCAATAGCCATAGCCCAGAAATTCAAGAGCGACAAGAAAGACCTGGTCATTGGGATAGCCACCCCACCGGCTCAAGCCCTGGCTCAGGTAATCACCGACAAGCCGGTAGTCTTTGGAGCGATAACCGACCCCTTGGCAGCTGGTCTGGTAGCAAATTACGATAGGATTGAACCTACCAACATCGCAGGAATCTCAGACCTCAATCCTGTCGAATTGCAGTTGGATACCTTTTTCTCCATAACAGGAGTCAAGAGGCTGGGGATGATCTACACCAGCGGGGAGGCAAACGGGGTGGCCATGATGGAGCTTGCAAGGGATATCTGCAAGGCACGTGACATTGAGTTTGTCGCTGCAGCCATCAGCAACTCCAGCGAGGTGAAGATGGCTGCCCAGTCCATAGTCGGTCGCATTGACGGGATGTATGTCGCCATCGACAATACTGTCGTAAGTGCCATAGCAGGAGTCAGTGACGTGTGCAAGAAAGCCGGCATCCCTCTCTTCAACACAGACACCACCAGCAGTGAGAATATTGATTTTCTGATGAGCTGGGGCTTCAATTACTACACCGTGGGCATTGAGACGGGCAAGCTGGTGGAACGGATCATCAACGGGGAGGACCCCAAGGACATCGGAGCTGTCTTCTTTGAAGATCCCACCCAATTCGAACTCTGGTTCAACCTTGATGTTGCCAAGAAGCTGGGAATCAACATAGATGAGAGGTTACTCTCCTCAGCTGCAGTTCTGTTCAAGGATGGGAAGAAAATACAGCGCAAGTAAGAGTACCTTACCGTACGCAGTAGCATTGGGAATCTGGTCTGAAAGCCAGGTTCCCTTTTTGTCCGCCAGAAGAAATACTGAAACATTGAAAAAGGTACAAAAGATTGTGTTATAATCACATACGTAGAAAGGAGGCCTTATGGTACATTCTAGACAAAGAAAAATCTGGGGAACAATAATTCTGCTGCTCACTCTCGTATGCGTGCTCACCGCTTGCCTTCCAGGCACTCTCATTATAACCGAAAAAAAACCTGCCGGGTTCTTTTTCGGTATCTGGCACGGGTGGATCGCCCCCATATCCCTTATTGTTGGCATATTCGACCCTCAAGTACGAATATATGAACAGTTCAATACGGGCTGGCTCTATGATTTCGGTTTTTACATTGCCATAATAAGTGGTTTCGGTGGCATCTCGCTGGCTAGGAAAACAGGACGGAAAGGCAAGCGTAATTGAACAAGGAAAGTCGAAATACATAACCGGTGTCTTACAACACCATACCATCCACTGCAGAGGATTTTATATTCATATGCATAACTTATGAATTTATATTCATTAATATGCATAATACGATTTACAAAAGCCAAGAATAGAGCTATAGTTGCGCAAACACAGTTTTCATTATCTGGAGGATACTTACATGAGAATCAAACTTCGCACTACAGTGCTGTTGCTAGTTTTACTACTTACAACCATCTCTTTCACCTTTGCAGGGGGTGCGGCTGAAAAGCCAACACCTTCAGGCTATAAGATTGGAGTTTCGAAACTTTTGGCTCACCCGGCCCTAGACGCAGCAGAAAAGGGGATGATGGACTACCTTGCTACAACAGGCCTGGAAATTACCTTCGACCTTCAGAATGCCAATGGTGACATCTCCACAGCATCCTCCATTGCCCAAAAGTTCAAAAGCGACAAGGTCAATGTGGCTGTCGGTATCGCAACCCCGTCTGCCCAGGCCCTTGCCCAGGTATTCCCTATCACCTCCTCCACCCCAGTGGTATTCAGTGCAGTGACTGATGCCGCTGAAGCCGGCCTCGTCGCTGCTAACGTAGCAGGTGTATCAGACAAGAACCCGGTCGAAGAGCAGATCAAGCTTCTTGTAGATATTACAGGAGCCAAGACGATTGGAAACATCTACGCTTCGGGGGAGGCCAATGGCGTCATTCTGATGGAGATGGCGAAAGCGGCTTGCGAGAAACTCGGTGTTGACTTTGTCGCTGCAGCTATCAGCAACTCCAGCGAGGTTAAGATGGCAGCCCAGTCCATCATCGGTCGGGTTGATGCCATTTACATTGCAACCGACAATGCAGTCATCAGCGCCCTCTCTTCTGTTGATGATGTCACTACCAAAGCCTCCAAGCCGCTGATGAGTGCAGACCCCTCCGCTGTAGACGGCCTCAATGCCATGATCGCATGGGGTTTTGACTACTACAGTATCGGACAGGAAACTGGAAAAGTGGTAGAAAGGCTGCTCAAGGGTGAGGATGCCGGATCCATCGGGACCGTCTACATCACCGACCCTACCAAATTTGAACTTTGGTTCAATCTTGATACGGCAAAGAAGCTTGGATATACTATTCCGCAGTCACTGCAAGACAGTGCGGCTGTGCTCATCAAGGACGGAAAGACTGTCAGACAGAAATAGTCTGAGTCATTGCGAACCGCCGCTCCTGTTTGAGTGCGGCGGTTTTTTTCTTGTTAAGGGGTTTTTACATGTTAGAAGGAATTTTCGTAGATGGCCTGGTCTTTTCACTTATGGTCATAGGCATTCTCATCTCCTATAGGATTTTGGACTTTGCTGACCTTACGTGCGACGGCTCTGTCGCTACAGGAGCGGCAGTGGCGACGATGGCCATTGTAAACGGTCTGCCTATAGCACTAGCCCTGTTGCTCTCCTTTATAGCAGGAGTCCTCGCAGGTATGGTTACGGCGGCCATTCACAACAAGCTCAAAATCCCGGGACTTTTGGCAGGGATTCTCACCATGACGATGCTCTACTCGATCAACTTGCGCATACTTGGCAACAAGGCTAACGTACCGCTGTTGCGAGTCGAGACGATCTACACAAAGCTTCCCCAGTTCTTTACCGTCTTTTCTCCGGAGTGGGCATCCCTTATAGGGACCCTTCTGGTAGTCCTGTTTGTAAAGGTGCTCATAGACATCTTCTTCCGCACCGACTTGGGAGTCTCCATGGGAGCCATGGGAGGCAACGAGCAGATGGTCATAAGCCAGGGCATCAACCCTGAGGCGCTCAAGCTCATGGGTATCGGCCTCTCCAACGGGCTCATTGCGCTCTCTGGCGGCATGCTTGCCCAGTACCAGGGATTTGCTGATGCAAACCTCGGCCAGGGGATGATTGTCCAGGGCTTGGCCGCGATCATGCTCGGAGAGTTCCTCTTTTCCACCAACAGGATATCCCTGCTCACCTTGCGGGCGATCTTTGGAGCCATCATGTACAAGGCCCTGATGTTCTTTGGCCGGAAGTACGGCTACTTGATCCACATCACCCCCAACGACTTCAAGATGCTTACGGGTATCCTGGTTATAGTCTCCCTATTCATAGCACAAGGCAGAAGCCTCGCTTCCTCCAAGGGAGCCAAGAAAAAAGCCATCGCACGCTCGATAGCGAGACACGAAGCCACCCTGAAGGAGGAGAACTGATGCTAGACATAACCAATATGACCAAGGTCTTCTACCCGGGGACTGTCAATGAAAAGATGGCCATCGATGATGTGAGCCTCCATGTGAACAAGGAAGACGTAGTATGTGTGGTAGGGTCCAACGGATCAGGAAAATCCACCCTGTTCAACCTTGTAAGCGGAACCTACCCCCTTACAAGCGGCAAGATAATCTTTGATGGCACTGACGTAACAAACAGCGCCGAGTACAAACGGGCGATGACCATCGGAAGGATCTTCCAGGACCCTACCAAGGGGACCGCTGCAAACATGTCCATCGAAGATAACATGATCACTGCCGCAACGAAAGGCATGAAGGGCCTTCGTATCAGCCTAAACAACGAAAAACGTGAGATGTTCAGACGCCTTTTGGAACCAATAGGGTTGCAAGACAGGCTGAAGGACAACGTAGGACTGCTTTCTGGCGGCCAGAGACAGGCCCTGACCCTGTTGATGACAGTCATGAGCAAACCCAAGATGGTCCTCCTCGATGAGCATACAGCCGCGCTGGATCCCCGAAACGCACAGATAGTCATGGACCTGACCGAGCGCTATATCAAGGAGTACAAGCTTACAGCACTGATGGTGACTCACAACATGCAGTTTGCCATTGATTTCGGCACTCGTCTTATCATGATGGATGAAGGGAACATCATCCTTGACGTCTCAGGGGAGGAAAAATCCAAGCTGACTGTCAACAAGCTGGTCAGGCTCTTCAAAAGCCTCAGGAACAAGACCTTCGATAGTGACCAGGGCCTTCTTACAAAGGGCTAGCATAGCTTTGCAGATACGGAGGGTCCCATCAGGAGGCCCTCCTACCCTTACTAGTGTTCGGCCCGAAAATCGGGCAAAGGTTTCTGGTAGTGAAAAAAATGAAGAATCGGCCTTTGGGAGAACTGATGTTCTCCCGTCAGTTTCTTTTCAGGCTCATACTGCCTCTGATCGCAGAGCAGTTCCTTGCCGTGACCATCGGCATGGCCGACACCATGATGGTGGCGTCAGTAGGGGAAGCGGCAGTAAGTGCCGTCAGTATTGTTGACGGCATATCCTTTCTCATCATCCAGCTCTTTGCCGCCTTCGCCACAGGAGGAGCTGTCGTGGCGAGCCAGTACCTGGGAAGAAGAGACCACGCTTCAGCCAATGATGCGGCCAAACAGCTATTCATCCTATCCACGGTCGTCTCCACCCTACTGCTAGTCTTATGCATACCTGTGCGCAAGAATATCATCATCCTCATATTCGGCTCCCTGGAAGCGGATGTCCTCGCCTACAGCACGACATACTTCCTCTTTCTCCTCCTATCGCTACCATTTCTTGCCTCGTACAACTCCTGTGCCGCACTTTTTCGCACCATGGGGAACAGCAAGGTTTCACTTGTCGTCAGCACCCTGATGAACATAACCAACATAGCCGGTAACGCCTACTTCATATTTGGACTGCACCTGGGAGTCACCGGGGCGGGTCTGGCCACCCTGATCAGCAGAATGGTCGCATCCGTCATCATGATCATACTGATCAGCAACAAGAACAACATCATATTCATTCATAAGATCTGGAAGTTCGAATGGCATTGGGAAAGGGTGAAAAAGATTCTCCAGATAGGTATTCCCACAGGTATTGAGGGTAGCATGTTCCATATCGGAAGGCTGATGGTACAAGGCTTCATCGCATCGTTCGGAACCGCAGCACTCGCAGCGAATGCCATAGCCGGTTCGGTCTCATCCCTCGCAAACATTCCCGGAGGAGCCATCAACATGGCTTCCATAACCATCATAGGCCAGAGCATAGGAGCGAAGAAACCGGAGCAGGCCGTTCACTACGGCAAGAGACTGCTACTCTTCGCATATATCGCCATGGCCATCATAGCCATCCCCATCTTCATCTTCGCCCCCCAGATAGTTTCTATCTTCAACCTGTCACTTGAAGCCACTGTCATGGCAAGCAACATTATCAGGACAGCGATGATAGCGACAACCCTTATCTGGCCGATAGCTTTCACCATCCCCAACTTCCTCAGGGCCGCTGGAGACGTGAAGTACACCATGCTCGTCTCGATGTTCACCATGTGGGTCTTCCGTGTCGGATCCAGCTACGTCCTCTCCTTTCATTTTGGCTTCGGGGTCTATGGGGTATGGTTTGGCATGTATATCGACTGGATCTTCCGAGGACTGCTCTTCGTCATCCGTTTCGTACGGGGCAAATGGAGATTGATAAAGGTCATTTAGGAAAACAAACTCTTCTGCCCACACAAAGATCTGTCGGGAAAAAGACAACCTACGCTGTAAGTGCTGAATTTATGCCCTTGTTATATCCTCGGTTCGCCCCTAAGATAGAGAAGAGGTTTTTTAGTGTCCAGATCATCACACCATTCCCTTAGGGAACCTTTGTTCTCCCGCAAGTTTCTCTTTATGCTCATAGTCCCCCTGATAGCAGAGCAATTCCTTGCCATAACCATCGGCATGGTCGATACGATGATGGTTGCCTCAGTGGGAGAAGCAGCGGTAGGAGCGGTCAGCATCGTCGACAGCATCTCCCATCTCATGGTCCAGCTTTTCGCTTCCTTTGCCACCGGAGGTGCTGTCGTAGCCAGCCAATACCTTGGAAGGAAGGACCAGGTCTCAGCCAACGAATCCGCCAAACAGCTATTTATACTCTCTTTGAGCGTCGCTACCCTGTTGCTCATCCTCTGCATGCCGATACGAAAGAACATCATATCCTTCATATTCGGCTCGATCGAGGCTGATGTGCTCCAAAACAGCACTGTCTACTTCAGTTATATCCTGCTCTCGCTGCCATTTCTCGCCTCCTACAATGCATGTGCGGCACTGTTCCGTTCGATGGGAAACAGCAAAGTATCCCTTATAGTCAGCACTCTGATGAACATCACCAATATAGTGGGTAACGCCTACTTCATCTTCACCCTTAAGATGGGTGTTGCAGGTGCAGGCCTTGCTACGCTGCTCAGCAGAATGCTCGCAGCTACCATCATGATCATACTGATCAGCAACAAGAACAACATCATATTCATTCATAAGATATGGAAGTTCGAATGGCATTGGCACAAAGTGAAGAAGATCCTCCAAATCGGCATCCCAACAGGGATAGAGGGAAGTATTTTCCACATCGGAAGGCTGATGGTGCAGAGCTTCATCGCATCCTTCGGAACGGTTGCCCTGGCAGCCAATGCCATCTCCAACTCAGTGGCCTCCCTGGCAAATATACCAGGCAGAGGGATAAACATGGCATCGATTACCATCATAGGGCAGAGCTTGGGTGCCAAAAGACCGGAAATGGCAACATTCTACGGGAAAAGGCTCCTCTTCATGGCGTATGTCTCCATAGCTTTGATCACCATCCCCCTATTCATACTGGCTCCTTCTGTAGTGCAGATCTTCAACCTTTCTGCAGAAGCGACCATATTGGCAAGCAATATCATCAGGACTGCAATGGTTGCAAGCACCTTGATCTGGCCTTTTTCCTTTACCATCCCCAACTTTCTCAGAGCGGCAGGCGACGTAAAGTATACGATGGTTGTCTCTATGTTCAGCATGTGGGTGTTCAGGGTAGGTTCGAGTTACGTGCTCTCTTTCTACCTAGGTTTCGGTGTCTATGGGGTCTGGTTCGGTATGTATATCGACTGGTTGTGTCGGGGAATTTTCTATATCATCCGATTCTCACGGGGCAAATGGAAAACAAAAAAGGTGATCTGACGAACAGAACACCTTTGATGATTGAAGGGAGGCTTGTTGTTACAGGTCCTCTTCCTCTTCCTGTGACTCCTCTGTTTCCGTATCTGTATCAACGGATGCGCGGCTCTGCCAGAGTTTCTCCAGGGAGTAGAATTCCCTCAGCTCCTCACTCATCAGGTGGATCACAATATCCCCACAATCCACCAGCTCCCATCCGTCACCTTGGGGTGACTTGTGGCGATTGGCGACAGTGAGTCCAAGGTCGTTGATTTCGCCCCACAACTCATGGGCGACACCCTTGAGATGCCCCACGCTGTTTACCGTTGCTATGATAAAGCAATCGGCCCAGGAACACTCTCCTGCAATATCCAGGATATTGACATCTGTGCACCTGTGGTCTTCCAAAAACTGGCCAAGCTTTTCCGCATTGGCCGCTACCGTCTTATTCATCAAATCATTCTCCTTCACTCGAGAAGCAAGGCACCGTCGAGCCATTGGCCCAGGTAACCCTTCAATAACTTCCAATCAGTGTCTGAATCTATCGTAACGAACTGCCCCACATCATAGGTGTGGCAAGTTTTCATTTTCTGCAGCAAGGTCAAGCCGTCAGGGAGACCTGTCAACATCTGCAGTGTACTGACGAATGGGGTTTTCCTCAAGTCGCCGGCTTTGCTTTGCAGCACAGCTAAAGCCAGTTCGCCAGTCACTTCAGACCGTGCGATACCAAGGCTTTCACTGGCCACTGTGGTGATCAGGGAGCGAACTTCGGCCAAAGAGGCCTCATCCGTTCCAAAATAAGCTTTGGCAGGGATTCCCAAGAGGTCAGCCGGAGCTTCCGTGCTCTTTAAGTCCTTTGCTTTGGCATACCCTTCCAGCAGGGAAGCATGCATGGATATCACCACCAAGTGTTTGCCCTCTATGACAAGGGCTATACTCTCGGAACCGAAAAACCCATAGTATGCCTCACGCTTCTGTGAGGTACAGCCCGCCGTCAATAAAAAAATAAGCACAAGCAGTGCTGCAAGAACCCTCTTCATAAGCGCCCGTCAGCAAGCAGGAAATGTTTCAGCTCCACCGAGCACCGTGCAGGGAGTTTTCCTTTCTTATGCAGGTGGAGCTCCTGCATCCCAAGAATCTCCAAGCAGACCATTTCCAGCGAGGGCAATGATCGCAGGTCCTTCCTTGTCGTTTCATTCAGGTGAGTCCTTCTCTCCTCGATGTAGTCAGCGATGAACAACACCAGCCCGAGACGGCCCATGGCTATGCTTCCCAGCGTATGATATCTCACAGCGAGGCAGAGGGAGCTCTCATAGCCTTTTTCACCCAACAGATGGGCCCCTACCGGAGCGTGCAGAAGAACAGGGTCCTCCCTCTCCTCCTCCTCAAGAAGCAAAGAAAATTTCTCTGCATAGGCTTGAAGCTCAAAATCGCTCCACTCCCTCGCAATATCATGCAAGAGAGCTGTTTTGTAGCAGAGTTCAGGATCGAGCTGTTCTTTAAACTGGCACACAAGGCTTAGGGAACTTTCGGCTGTCGCCTTGCTGTGCAGAAACCTAGCTTCGCTCATTATGGAGGAGAGATCCTCCTCAAGAGCGATAAAGCCTGTTCTGCTGGACATAGGCAGCGACCTCCTCATTCATCAGGGAACGGATTTTCAAGGGGAGCTGATCATCCCCTTTCAAGGCTGCACAAGCCTCCCGGATGGTTGTGGAAGATTCCTCAACCAGGACATTGTCAATGTATTCAAGATCCACGGCACTATCATGAAAAGCTGTAGCTTCCTTGTCACGACGGATCACCACAAAGGAGACCAGCTGCTTCAAGGCATCATACTCATGCCACTTATCCAAGGATCCGAGCAGGTCATCACCCATCACCAGTCCCAATCTGCCTTTGATCCCATACTTCAGATAGAGGTGTCTTACCGTATCGTAGGTATAGGAAACCCCACCTCTTTCTATCTCACAAGGGTCGCTCAAAAGCTCAAGTGGAGGATCATCCGGGTAGAGTTTTTCATAGGAGGCAAAGCTGAGATGAAGCATGGTAAGGCGATGATGCGCATCAGCAAGGTCAGCATCACGCTTAAAATTGTTCTGAGCTACAGGAATGAATATGAACCGGCGGTACCTGGTTGTGGTAGCCACCGTGTGGATCAGGTGCAGATGACCAAGATGTACCGGATTGAAACTTCCGCCGAACATTGCTGTGGCGACTCTCTTGACCACCTCTTCCCCCTAGAGTTCGAAAGGCTCGTCAGGATACTCGGCATCCATATCCACAGTGGTTGAAAACCCACCGACGGAGCTGTCTCCGAGTGCCTGGAGTGTCGGGTTTTCCGTGTCCCCTACCATCTTGATGAAGGAACGTTTGACCTCATCGAGGCCGATGTCCAAGTAGACACACAATCCAATCACCTCTTTATCAGGGTACTTAGCCTGCAGTTCCGCAAGCCTTTCTTCAGTTCCCGGCTCATCGAGCTTTGTTCCCAGAATAACCTGTTTCTTCTCCAAAAGCAAAGGCTCGAAGGCCGCAAGCTCATTACAGAGGATATCGTAGGCATCGAGATAACGGTCGTCACTGAGGTCAATGAGGAAAGCGAGACCTGTAGTGCGGTTGATGTGCCTGAGGAATTTGATCCCCATGCCCGCGCCTTCACTCGCCCCTTCCAGAAGTCCGGGAATGTCAGCAAGAACAATGTCGTGATCGTCATAGCGGAACATACCCAACTGGGGGATTTTTGTCGTAAAAGGATACCCGGCCACTTTTGTGCGGGCATTTGTCAGCATATTGAGCAGGGAAGATTTTCCAGCGTTGGGAAATCCTACAAAGCCTATATCGGCAAGTACCAGGAGTTCTACGCCGATGCGCACCTCCACACCCTTTTCACCCGGCTGGGCATAACGGGGGGCCTGCCTTACTGAGCTCTTGAAATGATAGTTTCCCTGGCCACCGCGGCCACCGGTAAGATAAACCCAACGCTCCTCACCTGTGAGGTCCTTGATGAGTTCTCCGGTATTGGGGTCCTTCAGCACTGTCCCGGGAGGAACGGGAATCTCTATATCGTTGCCATCGCGTCCATAGCATCGATCCCCAGAGCCATTACGGCCGTTTTCTGCCCGATAGGTGCGCACCATCTTCAGATGGCCAAGGGTCCTCAAGTTGTTTTTTACAACAAAGACAACATTGCCGCCACGTCCGCCATCGCCGCCGTCCGGCCCACCCTTGGGTACATATTTTTCCCTGCGGAAGGAAACACAACCGTTGCCTCCGTTTCCGGAGGCAACATCAATATAGGTCTCATCTGAAAATCCAAACATGCGTTCGTCTACTCAGGCCATAAGGCCAATATTCGGTAGGTAAATCTACTCAGTTATGATGCTGATGTACTTACGATTGTTCCTTACGTGGAACAGTACAGTACCTGCAGCCTTTGCAAAAAGGGTATAATCAGAACCCAGTCCTGCATTCTGCCCAGGATGGAATTTTGTCCCATGCTGACGCACGATGATCTCACCGGCCTTTACCTGCTGACCGCCGAAGCGTTTGACGCCAAGGCGCTGTGAGTTGGAATCGCGACCATTGCGGGTGCTACCACCACCTTTCTTTGTTGCCATATTCCTTCCTCCTTAAGCGATAATCTGATCAATGGAGATCAGTGAATACTTCTGTCTATGACCCTGGGTCCTAGTGTATCCTTTGCGGCGTTTCTTTTTGTACACCCGAATCTTGTCACCCTTGAGACTTCCCTGAAGGGTTGCCTTGACCTTAGCATCTGCTACATAGGGGGTGCCAAACTTTGCATTGTCCTCATCCACAATGGCGAGAACTGTTTCGTACTCGAGGGAAGAGCCTTCCTCTTTCTGGCTGATATAATCAACCCGAACGGTCTGGCCTTCGACTGCTTTGTACTGTTTACCGAGAATTTCTACAAGTGCATACATATCGATTTGCATCCTTACGTTTAGTTTGTGCCTTACCCTTATACCATGCATCAAATATAAACTTCAAGGTTATTCTCGAATAAATGATTGAAAAGTAACAAAAAGGGAGTTGAAAACCTACCGACCGATAGGTTAGTATAAGGTATGAATACCACATCAACCAAACAAAAACTGATCTTATCCCTATTGGAACTCGGCTCTAAAATGGGAATAGACAATGTCTCCACCGCCATGCTTGCAAAGGAGAACGGCATATCCAAAGCATCCGTCTTTCATCATTTCTCAAGCCGTGATGCCATGGTCTCGTCCCTATTCGGCTACTGCAAGAAGCTCGCCTACTCACAGCAGATAACCATCTCCTTCACGGGAAAAGCCAGTGATGTCCTCTTCAGGGCAATGGATCACTGGCACGATGTCTACACAACCGAACCGCTCTGCTGGTTCTACAGCATCATAGAGGCGGAGAAACTGATCCATGCGGAAGCCTCTTCCATTGCAAGGACCCTATCACAGATGTTCGACGCGCAGAGCAGGGTCCTCATCGAGGAGCTCGCTGAGACCGGTCGGCTGGAAGTTGAGGATTTGGATCTGGCTATCGAGATGTTCAGTGCAATGGTGCAGAATCTCCTCACCAAGACACTGATCGGCAAGGAGACCGACCTGCCTTGGAGAGAGGAGAGGTTCATCAATAGTTTTTGCACCCTTTACAAGGGGCAATAGCCCTACATTGAATGCAGGAAAGGAATGCCTACCAAGGCGAACGCATTTTTAAGGACCTGCATCACCATGTAAGAGAGTTCAATCCTTGCGCGGACAAGGCTCTCGCTCCCTGCCTTGAGCACCGGGTTGTCATGGTACCAGCGGGAGAACAGGCGGGAAAGTTCATACAAGAATGCACAAATGAGAGAAGGGTCGAATTCTGCTCCGCTGCGAGCGACCACCTCAGGGTACAGGGCTATCTGCTTGATCAGTTCACGTTCGTCACTGAGGGTAAGCAGGCTGCTGTCGAAGGTGAGCTTGGTCCTGTCTCCCCCCTCATTTTTATACCTCTCCAGCATGCTGGAGATCCTTGCTCCCATATACTGCAGGTAGGGTCCCGTATTTCCATTGAATGAGATGGACTCCGCTGGGTTGAATATCATGTCCTTGAGAGGATTTACCTGTAGCAGATAGTAGTTCAAGGCTCCCAAGGCTATTGAGGAGGAGGTTTTTGCTACATCACCCACCTGATCTTCACGTTGTTTTGCACGAATTTCACCGGCAGCAAGTTCCGTCAGCTGGGCAACAAGCTCATCTGCATCGACTACCGTACCTTCACGGCTCTTCATCTTTCCGTCAGGGAGGTTGACCATGCCATAGGAGAGATGGTGCAGGTCCTCAGCCCAGGTGTAGCCAAGCAGGGCCAGGACATGAAACAACACCTTGAAGTGGTACTGCTGTTCGCTGGCAACCACATAGATCAGGGAATCAAACGGCCAGTCCTTGTGCCGCATGATGGCGGTCCCCACATCCTGGGTCATGTACAGGCTCGTACCATCCTTGCGGAGGAGCACCTTCTTATCAAGTTTGACCGCCTCGAGGTTGACCCAGACAGAGCCGTCCTCCTCGCGGTAGAAGACGCCCTTCTCCAAACCTTTGAGAATTTCATCCTTACCATATTTGTAGGTCTCAGACTCATAATAGTAATGGTCAAAACTGATGCCCATCGTCTCATAGCTCTCAGCAAGACCGTCGAGGGTCCACTTGTTCATCCTGTGCCAGAGATCCATCACTACAGGATCATCCTCTTCCCATCTCTGCAACATCTGCTGAGCCTGCTGTTCGGCACTCGGATCCTCTTTTGCCCAAGCGGCAAACTTCACATAGTACTTGCCTACAAAATGATCGCCTTTCATGCCAGTCGATTCTGGTGTCTCACCATTGCCGAACTTCTGGTAGGCAAGCATCGATTTACAGATGTGCACCCCACGGTTGTTGATCAGGTTCACCTTGCGGACCGTTGCCCCATTCGCTTTCAGGATGGCGCTGACGCTTTCACCTATACTGTCATTGCGCATGTGCCCCAAGTGCAGCGGCTTGTTGGTATTCGGGCAGCTGAACTCAACGGTAATACGTTTCTCACCAAGGCTTTTGTTCGTCCCATAGAGGGAGCCCTGCTCTTTTATAGCTGAAGAGAGGGAGGTGGCCAAAGCCGCCATATCAATGCGGATATTTAGATACGGCCCTGCGACTAGCAGATCGCCCAAAGGACGGTCCTCCAGTTTTTCCAGGCGGCTTTTGAGCTCTGCTGCAAGCATAGGAGGTGCTGTTTTAAGGATTTTCGCATAGGCGAACAGGGGGAAGGCCAGATCTCCCAACTCCGGTTTGGGAGGGGTCTGAACGGCCAAGGGGGGCAGATCGACCTCTTTTCCAAGGATTGTAAGGGCATATGAAGCAAGCTCCTTTTCAACAAGGGCTTTCCAGGATTGTCGTACCGTATCAAGCATAGTATATTCCTTTTCGTGCAAGTAGAAGAAACTATACTATAAACCAAACTCATGCATCAAGGCCGATGCTGATCTCCCCGCTACTGAGTATTTCCTCTTTCCCCTCTTCTGTAACCACCACCAGGTGAGCATCCTCATCGATCGAGACAGCTCGTGCTTTGCGTTGTTTCTTCTGTGTCCTGATGAGAATATCCCTACCCAGAACAATGGAACGGGAGCGATATTCAGAAAGGAATGCACGCTCAGAAAGAGCAGAGGAGTAGCCGATAAGCTTCTGAACCAGGCGAGCCACCAACAAAGAAGGGTCGACATCTTCAGGGACAAGGGAGCTTTTTTCATAGAGGGACTTTACGATAGGACGAAGAGCAGGGGGATAGGCCTGGTGGGGAGTGGAGAAATTGATACCGATACCGACTACCATTGATGAGAGTTTTCCGCTCTCAACATCCATCACACCTTCGGTAAGTATTCCACCAACCTTGCAGCCGTCAAGGAACAGGTCATTGACCCACTTGATGCCACAAGAGAAGCCGCAAGTCTCCTCGATCGCCTGAGCGGCGGCAACGGCCGCGGCTGAGGTGATAAGGGAAGCTTCCGTGACTGACGCGGGAGGAGAGAGTATCAGACTGAGATAGATACCACCCTTGGGGCTTGAGAAAGAGCGTCCCAGCCTCCCCCTACCTCCGCTCTGGCTGTGGGCCAGTACCAGCGCAGGAGTCAAGCACCCTTCACTGGAAAGTTGCTTGGCATAGCGGTTGGTGGAGTCTATGGTATCGAAGAGGTGGATAGGGACAGACGGCAAGAGCTTTTCTAGCATCCCCTTGTCAAACAGTTCGCCCTGATGTACCAGGCAGTAGCCCCGGTTGGTGACTGCATCGATGAGATGCCCTTCATCACGAAGGCTTTCGATCGCTTTCCAGATGGCCGATCGGCTGACGCCAAATTCAGAGGCAAGCTTCTGCCCTGACACATACCTGTCTTGGTGGCGGCTCAGGTAGGAGAGCACCGCTAGGGAAGTATTCATGGGGGAAGTTTATATTGATTGTCAACCAAATGCAAGTTTACAATATAAGAACTGTTGTGATAGGCTCCCCTTATGAACACAAGAAAAACAGTCCTTACAGCCCTTTTCGCTTCACTGATAATAGTCGGGGCATACATTCGCTTCCCCCTTCCCCCTGTACCCATCACACTGCAGACGCTCTTTGTCATCAGTGCAGCTCTGCTTGGCGGGACAGCGATCGGGATCGGCAGTGTCTCCATCTACCTGCTGCTGGGCGCCGTAGGACTGCCGGTCTTTACTGCAGGAGGCGGCCTTGGCATCCTCCTGGGACCCACAGGAGGCTTCCTGTTCGGCTTGCTTCCTGCCGCACTCCTTGCAGGCATCGCCGGCAACTATGTCAAGAATTTGCAACCCGGGCAAACAGACAATCCAAAACATACAAGGACCTATCTGATCCTCTCTATCTTTTTTGGGATAATGGCAACCCTTGCCATCTACGCAGTTGGTGTTCCTTTCCTGAAATACAACCGCTCCCTGTCATGGAAAGTCGCAATCCAAGTGGGAATGCTTCCCTTTCTCATCGGCGACACAATAAAACTAATAGTCTCCGTACAGCTTTCCCAGATGTTTGCTCCCAGGGTCAAGGAATTTCTTCAAGGAGATAATCAGTAACACACACTGCCTTGTTTTCTGGCAGGGATTATCCCTTTTTTCCTACACACTGGAAATTGCATCCTATATACTGAGCGCTAAGGAGTACCCAATGAAATCCATCACAGCAGCTTCAGTACAATTCAACCACAAGCCTGGTGACAAAGCATATAACCTTTCAGTCATTGAAAAATTCGTCCGGGAAGCATCCTTGAAAAATGCAGACCTGATCATATTCCCTGAAATGTGCATCACCGGCTACTGGCATGTACGTAACCTCTCTGAGCCTGAGGTCAGGAATTTGGCAGAGAGCGTTCCTTCAGGCCCCTCTTCCCAAGCTCTCATCGCCCTTGCAATAAAGCATCAGATGACCATCGGAGCAGGCCTCATTGAGATATCTGAAGAGGGTGATCTGTACAATACCTATATAGTAGCGATGGGTGACGGCTCCTATGCCAAACATCGCAAGCTGCACTGTTTCATCTCTAGTCATATGAAGAGCGGCAATTCGTATACGGTCTTCGATTCGCCCCATGGCGTGCGCATGGGCATCCTCATCTGTTATGACAACAACATCATTGAAAATGCAAGAATAACGGCTCTGATGGGAGCCGAGGTTCTCCTTGCCCCTCACCAGACCGGCGGATGCAAATCCGCCAGCCCCAAAGCCATGGGACTGATAGATCCCCAGCTATGGGAAGAGAGGGAGGAACGCCTACCGGAACTTACCCAGGAGTTCCTAGGGCCTAAGGGCAGGGGCTGGCTGATGCGATGGCTACCTTCCAGAGCGCATGACAATGGGATGTTCCTTATTTTCAGCAACGGGGTAGGTCGTGACGACAATGAAGTGCGCACAGGGGGAGCCATGATCCTAGATCCCTACGGAGAGATACTCAGTGAGACAACAAAGGCAGGCGATGACATGGTGGTTGCTCGCTTGGACGCCTCATTGTTGCCGTTCTCCAGCGGCCAAAGGTGGATGAAGAGCCGCAGACCAAATTTATACGGCCTAATCACCCAATGGACAGGCATGGAAGAGGATACCAGGAAGGTAAGGTTCACCTTCGAAGAGGATATAAACAAGTAGAGTCCGCCCTGTATTGTGACAAGATGCATCATCACTGCCTCATATACCTTGAACATCACACCAAAATAACCGTATGGTAGGAGTATGAAAGAGTGTAAAGAACAAAACTTTGATGCCACAGGCTTTCTTCCCTCTTTTTTGGGAACTTTTGAAAGAGTTAAAGGCAACGCCAATTTTTATGGCATGAAGCAACTTCCCCAGATGCTTGAGCTCGGGGAGATCGCCAATGAATATATCGAGCTGATGTTTCCTGGCCGCTGCGGACGCGAGCGAGTGGGCCTCAGCTTGCAAGAGATACTCCTTGACCAGCTGAACCTGGTCTCATCCGGTTTGATGAACCAGATTTTCCTCGCCCTTAAATACGAACATCCTGAAGAGGAGGAGGAAAAACTCAAGGAGAAAAGCAGGCATATCATCAATAGCATCAATGCTTTGCTTCCCCAGATCCGCCTCAACCTGAAACTCGATGCGAAGGCAGGATTTGAAGGGGACCCCGCAGCAAGGAATATTCGGGAAGTGATCCTCTCCTACCCCTATATGAAGACCTTGGTCATCCACCGTATCGCCCATGAACTGTTCAGGATGGAAGTTCCCCTCATCCCACGCATGCTTAACGAGTATGCGCACAAGGAAACAGGAATAGACATCCATCCGGGCGCACAAATTGGAAAGTCATTCTTCATCGACCATGGTACGGGAGTGGTGATCGGGGAGACTGCAGTCATCGGGGACAATGTGAAGATTTACCAGGGAGTCACTTTGGGAGCACTAAGTTTTCCCAAGGATGCCTGTGGTGAGCTTATCAGAGGGGCCCGAAGACATCCCACCATTGAGGACAATGTCACCATCTACTCAAACGCTACTATCTTGGGAGACATCACCATAGGAAAGAACGCCATCATCGGATCCAACGTCTGGATCAAGGAAGATGTGGCTGCTGACACCATGGCCGTAATCCAGGAACCCAAGCTCACCTTCAGGGAACTGAACGGACGCAGGCGTTAGCCTTTTGTACCTAGCGGGTGCTGCTCGTTGAGCAGCGCCAGCTGGTAGTAATCCTCCCACCTTCCCTGCACAAGCAAATACTCCCTGCTTATCCCCTCTTGGACAAATCCCAATGAGGTTGCAAACTCAAGGCTAGCCTGGTTTTTTATCATGATGGTCGCCTCGAGCCTGTGAAGCTTAAGCTTCTCAAACCCATACTCCACCACAGCCTTCACCGCCTCACTACCAAACCCCTGCCTCTGCCACCTTTTGGCAGTGCTGTACCCTATGCGTGCACTGTAGGAGGCACCGTAGGTGATCTCGCTCAGATAGACCTGGGCAACAATGGCAGAGTAGCCTTTTCTGGAAAAAACCAGGGGCAGCTTTCGCCTCTGTTCATAGAGAGACACCTGCTTGTCACAGATATGTTGGAAGTTGGCCAGTGTATAGTAGCTGGCGTTGCGCTGCGGTGCGTACTGGTCAAAACACTCTCTGTTCTCCATCTCATAGGCAAATAGCTGCCGTGCAGACGATTCATCCACAACGAAGGCACAGAGCCTCTCGGTCTCAAAAAGCTTAAGCATGGCATAGGACGAGAGGTTTCCCTCCCTTCTCGTCATACGGTGCGAAATGTCCCTGCACCAGAAGCCCTTCACGTGCAAACAAGGGAGCATTGAGGAGTTTCACTTCAAGGTAGTTGCCAGTAAGGCCATACCATGCCCCACCCTTGCGATTCTGCAGAACCACCTCTGTTTCCTTACCGCTTTGCCGTTTCACATACGCACGGAAGAGTTCGTCGGAAAGGTCCCTGAGCCTCTTTGCCCGTTCGTCACGCACGCTCTCCGCCACTCTATCCTTAGCCTTGAACAAAGGGGTGTCAGGGCGGGGCGAGAAGGGAAACACATGCATCTGGGCAAACTTCTGGTCCTGGAAATATCGGAAAGTCGCCTCGAACTCCTCTTCCCCCTCACCGGGGAGGCCGGTGATGACATCACCAGCGATGAAAGGATCGTCCTTGGCTTCACGCAAACGGTCGAGGATGGTAGAGAGCCCTTCAATATCATAGTGACGGTTGACCCTAGCCAATACCTTGTTGCTGGCACTCTGCACCGGGATATGAAAGTGCGGTTGCATCCTAGGGTCAGCGAGAGCCTTGAGCAACCTGTCATCAATATGGTCAGGTTCCAGGGAGCTAAGTCGCAAGCGGATACCGCCCCCTAAAGAGGCAAGCAACTTTTCAAGAAGACCTCCCAAGCCTTCCCTGGTATGGTCATACATGGTGAGGTTGACTCCGGTCAACATGATCTCGCTGAAACCGGCAGCCTCCAGGGCCAAGGCCCTCTCCACCACAGTGGCACTCTCAAGGGAGACCGCCTTTCCCCTGGCAATGTGCACCCTGCAGTAGGAGCACTCATTGTCACAGCCATCCTGCACCTTCAGGTACGCACGGCTATGATAGGAAAATGAGGCGGCATCATAATCAAAGACGGAAGCAGTCCCATCGCTGAAGGAGAGACAACCACTTTTCAAGTCAAACCCTGCGACAAGCGAGGCTTTCAGATGTTTTGCCAACTTCAAAAGATGGGCCTTCTTCTCAAGAGGGACCACGATCACCTGATCGGAGAGGGTCTTGAGCTCCTCCTCATTGACCTGGGCATAACACCCCGTGGCCAAGGTAGGGGCTGAAGATGCGAACTTACGGATCATCCTGCGGGCTTTCTGCTCTGCCTTTGAAGTGACCGTACAAGTATTCACTATATAAAGATCGGCCTGTTCACGCTCACCTACTATGGTAAACCCCTCTTGGGAGAAGGAGTCAGCGATAGCTTCACTTTCGCACTGGTTAAGCCGACAGCCCAAGGTATATACACAAACGTTCAAAATCCACCCTCCTGGTCTTTCAAGGTCTGCATTATCGTATCGACAGCACCCTTGAGCCCCATACGCATCTGTCTGGCGTAGGGATTGTATCTTTGCAAATCATAAAATAGCTGAAGCGGATCGTTACAGGTCTGCTCCACTATGGAGGTGAGGCTACGGTAGCCTGTAGTGGCCAATTGGGTCTCCCCAAGGGAGAGTTCAGACAGGGTCCTCCCCACAAAGTGGGTTATTCCCTGAGACCATGCCGCCTCACGGTCATGTTGGTCACAACTCATCCGGTGTACTTGGAGGCCCCAGCGTGCAAACTCCTCAACCCACTGCTGGACAACACTGTCATGAGCATTGACTGCACAGATAACCAGAGGCAAGCCGGTGATCCCATCCTTGCCTGAGTCAGGACCGAACATTGGGTGGGTGGCAATACAAGGGACATCCGCACCAAGATGTTCGCGCATGAGCTTCGCTGGATAAAGCTTGACCGAACAGGTATCCATCACCAGGGTTTTGGCTGTGATCCTAGGAGCTGTTCGCTTCAGCACCTCTTCAAAGGCACTGATAGCGACACAGTAAAAAAGCACGTCGCAGTCGAGGACGTCGTCCTCGGATACGAGCGACACACCCTCTGGAGCCTGTTTGGCAGAGCGCCCATATCCATAGACCTGGTAACCATGTCTAGCGAGTTCCCTTGCCCAAAAAGAGCCAAAACGACCCAGGCCGTATACACCAATCTTTATAGAAGTATTCATTGCCGGCATTGTACAGAATATGAGCATTGCTAGCAAGAACGTGAGGTTGAACGGATAAAGAGCAGCAAGGAGGCCAAAGCGATGGCCATGCTGAAAACAAGTACCAAAAGCCCGCCACGCAAGGTGTAACGCAAACTTACAACTCCAATGAGAGCCGGCAGGGTAAGCCGCCCAAAAACCATACTCACTGAGTGCATGTTCGCTATCTGAGTCATATCATGGGGCCAGGTATGAACCTCAAGCAATTGCGCCGCAGGATTGAGAGCTCCAAAGGAAAATCCCAGGAGGACCATTGCGACAAACGCAAGGAAGAGGGTCGGAGCGGCTACCAACAGGGCCGCTGAGAAGATACCCAAGATCGTCAGGGAGAGCAACAGAGGCAAAGGATTCTTCGCCCTGTTGGCAAGAGGTATGACCAGGAACCTGCTAGCAGTACTGCCGGCAAAAAGCAATGACAGGGAAAACCCTACCTGGGTGGCACTAGCTCCCCTGTTTTGTTGCAGATAGAGCAAAGGATAGACAGTGCAACAGTATTCGACAGCATTGAAAAGGATGAGGTAGAGGAAAAAGAATCTGAAACTTTTCTGCCTCAGAAGGGAAAAACTCTGGAGGAAGGAACCGCTGACGCCCTTATTGCTGAATAGTTGGGGCATCTTTTTCGCCCTTGGAATATAGGCGACAAAGATGATGCACATCACCAGATAGACACCGGCTACCTGATAGTATCCAAGATACCATCGCTCTCCCTTGACGAGAGAGATATAAAAACCCGCAACGATACTCGCCAGACTCCAGATAAGATGCATCAAGGGAATGTTTGTCTTTTTTCTTTCGGGGTCGGAAAGAACCAGAACACTAAAGCTGTTAGTGCCATAGAAATACCCTAGCCAAGCTTGCACGAGAAAGAAGACAGTTAAGGAGAGCGCGCTACGGGAGAGGCCCATTCCCAAGAGTCCCAAAGCCGCACCGAGAATTCCTACGATCATCAGCAGATAGGGACCCAAGCGCTTAACCAGAAAAGGAAGCAGCATGAACGAGATTAAAGTACCCACCTGACTCAGACTCATTAGGGCGCTGAGCTGGCTCAAGTTCAATGAGCAGGCCTGTTGGATCTCCGCGCTCAGTCCACCGAAGAGATTTGAACCAATTGCAGTTATCCCGATCATGACGAATAACAAGACTCGGATGTGCATACGGTCTTTAGAATACCATATCCGGGATGCCAAACCCAGTCTTTGCTTGTACTTTCACAACCCGGGCAATCGTGGTATCCTAAGGAAGATATCAATACATTTACAGTCAAGGAGCATGACCATGACGTTTGCTGAAAAAATGAAGGCCCAAGCCATTGAGGCCAACAAGAATCTTGTACTTGCGGAGGGAACAGAGAGCCGCACTATCCAAGCCGCACGAAAGATAATTGACGAGAAGATTGCCAAATCAGTCACCTTGGTAGGACAAGAAGATGCCATTAGAAAAGCTGCTGAAGCAGTAGGGACCTCACTGGATGGAATCATCCTGGAAGATCCGCTTACCAATGCCGACAGGAAAAGCTTCGGACGTGCCTACTATGAGCTGAGAAAACATAAGGGAATGACAGAAGAAGAGGCTTTTGAAGGGATTGCAGACCCCTTACGTTGGGCAGCCATGATGGTTCGTCTGGGCAAGGCCGATGCTATGGTAGCCGGAGCTGAAAACACCACCGGCAGTGTGCTGGTTGCAGCGTTCAACATCATCAAATGCAAACCGGGGATCAAATTCGCCTCCTCTTGCTTTGTGATGGCGACAGACAAGACAGATCTTGGCGCAAACGGCTCCTTCATATTTGCCGACTGTGCCACCATTCCCAACCCCACAGCCGAACAGCTTGCTGAAATTGCAGAAGCCTCAGCACTCTCCTGCAAGACATTCTTGCAAGCTGAACCCAAGGTGGCGATGCTCTCCTATTCGACTAAGGGCTCTGCCAAGGGAGACCTGGTGGACAAGGTGGTAAAGGCAACAGAACTCATCAAGGCCAAGCTACCCGAGCTTGCAGTCGACGGCGAGCTGCAGCTTGATGCGGCCATCATCGGAAGCGTAGCCAAGAGCAAAGCTCCCGACTCAAAGGTTGCAGGTTCTGCAAACACTCTTATCTTCCCAGACCTGCAAGCTGGAAACATCGGATACAAACTGGTGCAGAGACTCGCAGGAGCTGAGGCATATGGACCTATCCTTCAGGGATTCGCCAAACCTATCAGCGACCTTTCTCGAGGCTGTTCGATCGAGGACATCATAATCACCTCTTCGATTACCCTCGCCCAGGCAGCAAGTATCTGAGACAAATGAATTCCTAAATTTTGTTAGGGCCCGCAAGGGCCCTTTGCTATATATTGTCTTGAGTATTTGTTAGTATGTGCGCATTTCCAAGGAGCTTGCCAACCATGGGCCTTTCCAAAAGACCACTTGACCTATTCGACCCCACCCTCTCTCCAGGGACCATTATCTGGGCCTTGGCCTGGCCGACCATCGTCGAACAGATCCTTCAAGTCACCGTAACATTTGCGGACTCTGCAATGGTAGGCGCCTTGGGCGAGCAGGCCACGGCAGCCATCTCGGTTACCAGCTCGACTATCTGGCTGGTGAACGGTTGGATGAACGCCCTAGCCCTAGGGTTCGGTGTCCTGATGGCAAGAGATCTTGGAGCGGGAAAACAGGATCGTGCGAAGCTTGTCGTTCGTCAGGCATTGCTAACTGCAATGGGATTCGGGCTCTTTCTCGCTCTGATTTTCATGCAGATTTCACGCATCCTTCCCTCTTGGATAGGGGCAGAGGAAGCTGTAAGACCCTTGTCGCAGAGGTATCTCTTTATCATCGCTTTGGGGTATGTACCCAACCTGCTGATGATTACAGTCAGCACCCTCTTGCGTCTCAGCGGGGACACCAAGCGGCCTCTCTACCTAAACGCCTTCAACAATGCTTGTAACATCCTTTTCAATCTCTTCTTTATATTCCCCTCCATACGGATAGGGAGGCTGCTGTTGCCCGGTCTCGGCCTTGGGGTCAGCGGTGCGGCTATGGCCACCACTCTTGCTTGTTCCCTGACAGCAATCCTCTTGCTGCTTGTCCTTTTCAAGGGCAACCATAAGATAAGAATTTCATTCAGACAGCGATGGGCATTTGACGGACAAATCCAGAAACAGGCCCTTAAGCTGGGAGTTCCCATCGCCTTGGAACGATCCACACTCTCCTTTGGGCAAATAGCCCTCACAAAGATGGTCGGAGCCCTGGGAACCACAGCCCTTGCAGCCCATTTCTTGGCCATCAGCGCCGAGTCGATAACCTACCTGCCAGCCTCGGGCTTTTCCACCGCCGCAACAACCTTGGTGGCCCAGTCCCTGGGGAGGGAAGACAAGGTCCTAGCCAAGCGCTACGCCAACCTCTGCGTACTCTGGGGTACGGTGATGATGAGTCTGATGGGTCTGGTGTTATATCTGTTTGCCCCATTTCTTATGATGCTCTTTACCCGGGTGGAGCCTGTCATAATCCTGGGGGCACAGGTGTTGAGAATAGAGGCTTTTGCACAACCGGCATTCGGCCTCTCAATCCTTGTCTTCGGCGTTATGAGAGGGGGTGGGGATACAAAAGGGCCGTTTCTCATCTCACTTGTCGGGATGTGGCTTCTGCGTCTGCCCCTAGCCTGGATACTGCTCAGGCTGACGAGTCTTGGTCTGGCGGCAGTCTGGCTAGCCATGATGAGCGACCTCATGCTCAGAGGGGTAATCTGTCTGTACAGTTACAAGAAAGGCTCCTGGCTCAGGAGTTGGCAACAGCCTCACTGATCGAGATGAACTGGGCCCATCCCAGCTGTTCCGCCCGCAATCCTGCAGCGACTCCGCTCTGTTCCAGGATAAGGGCGACCCCATCCTTTCCAACAAGCGATCCGGTCTTTCCTCCCAAGAGGTTGTTCTTTATGGTCTTTCTCCTTTGGGCAAAAAGGTCGCGTACAACCATGAGAAAGACCGTCCGGAGAGCCGGGTCTACCAGAGGGGTATCGCGCTTCTCCATCGTGATGACAGTACTGCTGACATTGGGTTCGGGAAAGAAACTGCTGCCGCTGATGTTGAAGACGCTCTTCACCACATAATCCATCTGAGCGAGCAGACTGAAGGATGACCAGGCCTTCTCCCCAGGCTTTGCACTAAGACGCAAGGCGACCTCGGTCTGCAAGGTATAGACCATTTTGGGCGGGAGACACCCCGCTTCAAGTAACTTTGCAATGACAACAGAGCCCACATTATAGGGAAGATTGCCACAAATCCTCTCAGGAGTACCGTCCTCTTTCCAAACCTTCTCCCATGTTTTCAGGGCATCCCCTTCGATAAGGCGAAAGTTCTCATCATCACCAAAAGCCTGCTCGCTGAGGATGCGACAAAATCCGTGGTCTATCTCAAAGGCTGTTACAGCGCAACCCGCTTCCAGAAGATGGGCGGTCAGTGACCCGATGCCAGGGCCCACTTCCCAGACCTTCATCGGAGGATCAAGGGTAAGTTCCTTTACAATATTCTCACGAACATGACGGCTAATCAGAAAATTCTGTCCAAATTTCTTGCTCAAGGCGAGCCCTTCCTTGTCGAGCAGGCTCTGAATGGCCTTCGGTGAATCGTAAGCGAATTTCCAACTCATAGGAGTCTCTCCTTCTTTTTTGCAAAGCCCGTTCAGCATAGCCAATTGAGGCAAGGAGCGTCAACACAAGAAAGAGATAGAGACCGAAACCACCTAGGGAGAGGGCGCCACCTAAAAGGATGCTGCCAAATCCTAAAACAGTCTGGAGCAACCATTGGAGAGTTACTACCAGAGGTGCGAAAACCTGACCGCCTACAAAGGCTAGCAGGGAGCACCCCATTAGGGAAAACATCAAAAGTGAGGCAAAAGGAGCCACAACCAACGCTCCTATCTGCCATGTTCCCCAAATCACCAAGGTAGGGATTGCAGTAAAGAGTATGGCAAAGGCGGAAGCGATAAACGGCTCAAAAACCTTGGGGCGATAAAAGGCGAAGAGGGTGTTGCACAAGAGCCCCCCATAGGCCGCATAACTCAGGAGACTTCCCATACTTGTAACGGCAGAGGGAAATAGGAACGTCTGGATAGTTGCTGCCGCAAGAAAAGAGTAGTACGAGGCCATCGCACCCTTCAGGAACAAGGAGAGTACAGCCATCCCCATAGCTCGCACCAAAGAGGGTTTGGGCCCCACCAGCAAGACATAAAAAAGCGCCAGGATTACCGAAACAGACCTCCCTCTCCTCTTGCCAAACAGGGGGATCAGCGCACTCGAGAGCAGAGCAATGAAAAACTGCAGATGCATACCTGAAAGGGCTAGCAGGTGGGCACATCCGCTCTTCAGACTCATCTCCTTCAGTGGAAAGGCGCTGTCGCTGCTCCTTCCCAGCAGAAGCATCATAGCAAGGGAACGGCTCTGTTCGTCTTTCAGCACCACAGTAAAACGCCTCTCTGCCAGCGAGAGGAGCTTACGTCTGAAAGCTCTATATCTGGAGATTGAGAGAACCTGCAGGGTATCGGCAAAGAACAACGAACCATCAGGGGCAAATTTCCCTTGCATCAGGACCCTGCTCCCGCTCACCATAACCTCATCCACCTTCACCAGGGCGGTCAATACCCCTTCAGCACTCCCCTTCGCCTCATCCCCTGTCCCACAGGAAGCCAAACGCAAACGCAACAGTTGCTTGCCACTTTTGCAAAGCAGGGAGTCCTCACCAAGGGACCCCTCCACCTCTGTTATGCGCGTATGTTCGAAAGCCATCTCCACCTGTGTACCTGCCGCTGCCCATCCGAAGAGGGTGTAACAAAAAAAACAGAGGGTTGAAATCTTAATAATTGTTATTTGTATATTCTTGTTGTAAAAAAAAATCCCCAAGCAGTGGAGGGAAAAACCAGAAACAAGCAATATCACTGCTACAAGAAGGGGATAACCCAGCAGGGAACTCTCCGTTGCAGCGAGAAAAAACAACAGGGGAACTGCTGTGATGATACCGAGACGCACCCAAAAACGACCACGCATGCCTCCTAAGGCAGGGACGCGGTCGTTTTGCTTCAGTTCACCTGTTCTGAAAGCAGTACGGCAAGGGCTATCAAGGGGAGATCGATCCTCTGTTGCATGCTGAGATGGAACAGGCGCTGGGAAAGTCTCAAGTTCGGCTTCCGGGACTCCCTGACAGCGCGTACCCTACGCACCATACGCCAGAGGTTCTTCTGTCTCACCTTCAAGTGCAGAAGCAACAGTTCGAGGAACTCCTCAGCCCAAGGCCCCCTCTGTCCTTCAGGTAGCAATGTAAACTCTTTCTTCTCAACCAGGCAGATAGCGTCACTGAGATCCTGCATGTCCAGATTCGAAACATCCTGAAGGAATGACTCCAAGGCAAAGATGCCCTCCTGTTCCTGATAGTCCGGACTTCCCGCCTTCCCCTTGAGTTCGTACCTTCTCTGCAGGGCGAGAGAGGAACGGGTATCACGTCTGGCCAAGGCTACCCAGCAAAATATGCTCAGCCCTGAAGAGACGAGTATCTCGTCGATCATCGGCAGCGGATCGCGAATAGCGAGCGACATGAAAAAATACGTGACTAAAAAGACTACTGCGCATATAAGGAGCCTCGGGACATACTGTTTGTCCTGGATCCATCGATCGACAGAAAAATCTATTGCCCGATAGAGTGCAAAGGAAGCTTCATCCTTCTGATTCTTTGTCAGCATACCGCTACTCTTGAGCACCACCGGGGTGTCAGCGTCCAGCAGGGTTACCTTATCCGTCTTCAGATAAGGGCTGAGATAGAGGTTCGCTCCGACTTTCCTGAGCAGTGCATAGCAAGTTATCATCTATAGGGCCGCCTTAAACATTTCTACAAGGTCCGGAAGGGATTCTTCCAGTTCCTGCCTACCCCCTTTTTCCGCTTTGACAAAGAGGTAGTATTTGATTTTTGGTTCTGTCCCGCTGGGACGAACCACCAGTTTCTCTCCAGAGGTGAAATGCATGATCAGGACATCTGAAGGAGGAAAACCTGTATCCTTGCCAGCAAGCAAGTCCTTGGTGGAAAGAAGCGTCTTGCTTCCCAGAACATCTTCAGCCTTGAGATCTCTCAAAGAGGCCATGATCTGTTCCATCTTCCGCTTACCAGCAGAACCTTCATAGTCACGGGCAAAGACCACCTCAGTGCTATACCCATATTCATCATAGATGGCATCGAGGCGCTGTTGCAAGGTCAGCCCGCGCGTAGCATAGTAGCTCATCATCTCTACAGCTACCAGGGCTGAACTTACAGCGTCCTTATCCCTGACTGAGGGGACGGTAAGATAGCCATAGCTCTCTTCACATCCAAAGAGGAAATACTCCTCCTCACTCTTCTCCAGAGCTGCAATCTCCTCTGCTATGTATTTGAAACCGGTCAGGACATCCTTACATCTGCCTCCATGGTCCTCCACAATCTGTCTGACAAGGTCGGTCGTGACCAGGCTTTTCACACATACAGGCCTCTTCTCACCCTCAGATGCGTTGACCAGGTAGTCACACAGCAACACAGCTATCTGATTACCACTCAAAAGCTGGTATGCATCCTTCTGAGGGGTCACCGGTATCGCTATGCCCAGACGATCGGCATCGGGATCAGTACCCAATACAATGTCGGCTTTGCTCTTCTTTGCCAGATCGAGCACCATTTTCATTGCATCAGCACTCTCAGGATTGGGAAGGCTCACTGTGGGAAAGGAGCCATCGGGCTGTTCCTGCTCCGGTACGACCACACACTTGATGCCCACCTCTTTCAGAAGATGCCGGATGGGGACATTCCCTGTCCCGTGCAAAGGAGTATAGGCTACTGTTATGGGGCTTCCATAGACGAGGGATGGCCTCTTCAGGGATGCGAGCACCATTGCATAGTAGGCCTGGTCCACCTTATCGGGAACCGGGACCAACAACCCTTTGGAGCGGGCACTCTGTTCGCTGATGCTCTGGATATCCTCGACCCTAACCGAATTCGCGCGTTCTGCGATGCTGAAATCATGAGGAGGGGTTACCTGCCCCCCTGAACGCCAATAGACCTTATACCCATTGTATTGGGAAGGGTTATGGCTTGCGGTAATGACGATTCCTGCGGTGGTATTGAGATAGCGAACAGCAAAGCTCAGCATCGGGACCGGATGCAGCGTATTGTACAGGAATACGGAAATACCATTGGCAGCAAGTACCAGCGAGGCTTCCATGGCGAATTGCTCGCTGTAGTGACGACTATCGTAGGCTATGGCCACAGAGGGATTGCTGGACTCCTCGTTGAGGTAGTCGCTCAAGCCTTGGGTGACCTTGCGTATGATGAAGGTATTCATCCTGTTGGTTCCCCCGCCAAGAATCCCCCTGAGCCCTGCAGTCCCAAAGGAGAGGCTGGTATAGAACCTGTCGTACAGGCCCTCCCAGTTCTCATTTGCAAGTTCCAACTCCACTTCCTGGCGAAAAGCACTCTCCTGTTCGCTTCGGATGTAAGCTTCAGCTTTAATTCTCAGGTCTTTTTCATTGTAGGTCATTGATAGCCTCCTGTAGCTCCTCTACTGAATCCACCAGGTTGGATGCACTCAGCATGGCTAGGTCCTCTCTTGGTCTGAATCCCCACGATACCAGAATATGTTGGCAACCAGCATTCACTGCTGTCTGATAGTCAACTTCAGAATCACCTACATAGAGCAAATTTTCAACAGGAAGTTGCTCTTTATTTGCAAAATACAGAATACCTGCCCTATCCGGCTTCCTTGGGAAGTCATTTCGCATCCCCCTCACCCAGGCAAACCGGATATGGGGAAACAGGGTGCGGACAACCTTTCCTGTCAGCCCGTCCTCCTTATTGGAAAACACTGCGATAGGAATCTCTTGACGATCCAGGCCTTCCAACAGGGGAAGAATCCCTTCATACGGCTTGCTTTTGACACAAGGGTTCTCGCGATAATACTCCATCATCGCAGCATACATCCGGTCGATCTGATCGGAGGGAAGGTTTTTTCCCTTGAGTTCTACAGCTCCCATCAAAGCATTTCTCAAGCCCCTGCCTACAACCTTTTGTGTCATCTGAGCATCCAAAGGAGATAAACCTTCAAGTTCAAGGGCCCTGTTCAGGGCATTTTGTATGTCTTCTATCGTATCGACAAGCGTTCCATCTAGATCAAACAGGATAGCCTGCACTGTTTTTTTCTGCATAATGCCATTATCGGACATCGAAGAGGTACAAGTCAATAAACGTTTTGACAAAACTCCGGCGTTCCGCTACTGTTAAACCATGCAAACAATTACAATTAAAGATGGAAAGGAAAAACAACTCTTACGTCACCACCCATGGGTTTTCTCCGGTGCGATAGACTCGATTGCCAATAAGGATGAAGTGGGGATTGCAAAGAGTGTAACACATGATGGCTCCTTCATTGCCTGGGGCTGGTACGATCCCAAAAGTCATATTCCCCTCAGGCTTCTCAGCTGGAAGGAAGATGAAGAGGTCAATGACAAGTGGTGGGCAAGGACCATCACAGCAAGCGTGCTCAGGCGAAGCTTTTTTTTCAGGGACAAAAGCACCCCAACAACCGCCTTCCGCATAATTTTCGGTGAGGCGGACATGCTTCCCGGTCTTGTAGCTGATGTGTATGGAACGCTTATCCGCATCGATATCAGTGCAAGGGTAGCTTGGGACCATAAGGACCTTATCGTCTCCACGCTTGAGAGACTTTTACAACCTGCAATGATCATCGTCAACACAGACCCGGCCTTTTGTGCGGTCGAAGGACTCAGCGAAACAGTGCTTTTCTATCAGAATGGCGGATATTTCACCCCGAGCAAGCGACTGCCGCCCATTAGATTCCGTGAAGACGGCCTCTTGTATGAGGTAGTCCCGGGCAAAGGGAAAACGGGTAAGTTCTACTGTGGGCAAAGGGATAACCGTACGGCCATCGAGCCCTACTGCAAGGATGCCGTCGTCCTGGACGGATGCTCCCATACCGGAGCCTTTACCCTGCATGCCCTGCGTAGCGGTGCAGCATGGGTAGACCTCATCGACAGCAGTTCCACCTCCCTTAAGCAGAGTCTGGCCCATGTCCACATCAACCAGGATGCAGACATCATCCCCAAGGGGAGCAGAGAGAGGGTAAACATCATCAAGGCGGATATTTTCAGGCAGATGAGGATCATTGAGAAGAACAAGTATGATGTCATCATTCTCGACCCCCCTAAACTTGCCCAGAAAAAATCCCAGGCAGACAAGGCGGCCCAGGATTGCAAGGACTTGAACAGACTCGCCATGGAGAAGATAAAGAATGAAGGCATCATTGCCACATTCTCCAATTCAGAGGCGATATCCAGTGAGATGCTACGGACAATCCTAGCTTGGAGCGCCGAGGATGCAGGGGTAGAGATCCAGATACTTAAAACCTTGCTGCAGGCAGAGGACCACCCTATTCGCTTGTCTTTCCCCGAATCGGAATACCTCAACGGCTACCTCATCAGGGTGATACGCTAGCTCGCCTGAGGAGTCGGGCTGTCGTCAGGATTGGTGTTTCCACCCTTCTCGACCATAGCTGCCAAAAAGCTTAGCTGCTCCATCTGCTCAAGGATGGCATCGGGGAGCAAGGCAACCTTGGCCGCACTGCTGTCCAGAGCACGCAGTGCATACGAATAGTCTTGCATCACGACAACTTCAGGACCAAAAGTGAGGTGCAGGGGCATGGTCTCTTCCCTGTTGTAACGACAACGGCGGAAGACGCCATTACCCTCCTTGTCCCCGCTAGCACACGCACCGAAGAGGCGGCAGATCAGAGGCCTGACAGGATAGACGCTACAGTGAAAGGGAGATTCAGCACTATAGAGAGGACAAGGCCCTGAGGTGTTCTTGCGGGCATCGGCCATCGAATCGACCAGATGAGCGTCCTTCTTGAGAAGGAGCAGGTATGCTGCGACGAGCCTCGCTTCCAAGGCGGTGATGTCCGGCATGAAATGTTCGCAGCACGAGCCACATCCGTTTCCACAAGCGATGGCATATTCTGTGCAGAACAGGGTTGTCTCTCGCTCAATCTGTTCATACAGTCCGGCAAGCAAGGCCATGCCTTCCCCTGCATACGTTCCACTGAAAGCTGTACATATCTCTTCGATCCCACCCATCTTTTTCTCCCGACAGGGAGAGATATTACCACCGGAAAAACAGGTTAATCAATCATGTAAGGATATTTTTTTTCGTTTTTTATTCTTGGGTTTCTTCTCTTTTATCCGTTTGGCCTGTACCGAACGCTGTACGAGGCGCTGATTGCGCCGGTCAGAGAGCATCCAGCCACCGAAGAATGCGCTTAGACAACAGAGTGTCAGAGCCCCGATCCATGCATATGGTTGGTGCATATAGGGCAGTTCGATATTCATACCGTAGAAACTGACAATAAGGGTAGGAAACATCAGGGCTATGGAGATGATGGTGAGCCTTTTCATGATGACGTTCATATTGTTGCCGATTACAGAGGCAAAGGCATCCATCGTACCGGTAAGGATAGTGGTGTAGATGTTGGCCATCTCGATGGCCTGCTTGTTGTCGGTGATGGTATCTTCCAGAAAGTCCCTCTCCTCTTCAGAAGAGAACTTGAAATAGGAAATTTTCAGCAGCTTCTCCATCAAAGCCTCGTTGGTACTCAGGCTTGTGGAAAAATATACCAAGGACTTCTGGATCTGCAACAACTGGATCAGCTCATAGTTCATGATGCTTTTCTGCAACTGCTCCTCCACCTGCGACTTCTGCCTGTTGATATACTTAAGCAGGCGGATGTAGACCATGGTTGCACGTCCCAGGATGCTGATGACAAATCCTTCCTTGGTCTGTACGGGGTACTGACGGAACCGGTTCTTGGAAAAATCCTCAAGCACGATGCTGTCACCCTGGCAGATGGTGATGACCGTATCCTTGTACAGTACGATGCCCAAAGGGACTGCGTACTGGTTGATACCCTTGCTTTCGTCAGCGAGAGCCGGCAAACGTACGATGAGAGCGACAAAGTCGTCCTCGCGTTCAATGCGGGCCTGTTCATCCTGGTCCATGATGTCTGCAAGCAGTTCGCTGGAGATGTTGTACTGCTCTTCCAGCAGGGTTATATCGTCCCGGTTGATATTACGGGCATCCACCCAGGTGTAGGATGCCTCTACTGGTGTGTCACCTGGATTGGTGCTCACTACATTGTTTCTTATGGTAATCATATGTTCTCCGTGGATTGGTTGGTAAGGCGTACCTCAGTAATCCATAGGAACAAACCCAAAACAGGTTCAGAACACAGGAAAAGAGGACGCCCAGGATAAATGACTGGGCAGGGGTGTTATACTGCCACCTTCGTCTGAAACAGACATGGGATCCTCCTCCTCTTACAGAATACTTTCCAATACTGGAAATACCAGTCCATCCTACCATACCTGTTAAAAAATAATAAAGGGGGATACGGCAAAACAGACCGTTTATTTTAACCCTTCCCTAACAGGAATAAAAAAAATATACTCATAATCAGGAGGAAACAGATGTTCAACAGAGATGAAGCACTGCAATTGCTGAAGAAATACAATACCAACGAGGCTTTGATACTGCACGCCTACTGTGTCGAAGAGACCATGAGGAAATTTGCAAACCACTTTGGAGAAGATGAGACTTACTGGTCTCTGGTAGGTCTGCTGCATGATGTCGATTATGGCAGCTTTCCAGAGGAACACTGCGCGAAGGCCCCTTCTCTCTTGAAGGAAATTGGTGCAGACCAGGCATTCATCAATTCGGTGTGCAGCCATGGCTGGGGCATCTGCAGCGACATAGAACCCACCCATAGGATGGAAAAGGTCCTCTTCACGATAGATGAACTCACCGGACTCATTTACGCCACGGCGCTGATGAGACCTGAAAGGATGCAAGGGATGAGCGTGAAATCGGTCAAGAAGAAATGGGCATCAAAAGGTTTTGCCGCCGGCGTGAACCGGGACATCATCACCCGGGGAGCGTCCATGCTGGATATGGAGATCAACACCATCATCCAGATGACTGTGGATGCCATGCGGGAATCACAGGAAAAGATTGGCCTTTAGGCATCGTTCATCTGTTCGATCCTGACGATTCCCGCCTTGTTCAGGACTATGGTATAGTGGCTGTAGATATCAAGGGACTCCTTGGCTGACAACTCACGGATGACCAGATGCAGATGATAGACCCGCTCGCTGTTGAGCTGGTCGAGTTCGTCGGCATTAGGATCCATCCTAAAGACAATATCCTTAGGATCATCCATCTCCTTGAGAAAGTCATCGAGACGTATGCGGGTCACCAGGGTAAAGTTGTTTTCCCTGGGAAACTTTTCCCGTTCTATCTTATGGTTGGTCAGGGGATGCATAACCAGGTTGCGCACATAGTGCAGGACATTCTCCTCAGGCAGCATATCCTTGAAGGGGTTTGTCTTGTCTATGCGGATTTCCTTGATTTTGGCCGGGAGATCCTTTGCCTGTTCATAATGGAGCCTTATCCGGCTTGAGCAGATTTTTGAGTTGCTTTTGGGCGAGAGGAACGAAGATATCTCATCAGCCATCATTTTCGGCAGGACCGCGTTGAAAAATGTGCGGAGCCACTCCTTAATCCTATCCTTAAACACATATGCAATAATGACGATCAGTACCCATTGGGTGCTGTTCTTAAGATATGTCTTCTCCGCAAAGATGGATGCGAAGGTCGCAAAGGCCATAGCAACGGCTGCAGCTGTACCTGCAAGTATCTGTGAGACCCTCATCGGCCAACGGGATACCTGAGGAACCAGATAGAGGGCGGACTGGGTCCACTTCTTGAGTGCAGCTTTCCTGTATTGGATAAGCTCGGGATTATCACCTCCGCTCACATAGTTCTGGTGATTGCGGTATTCTGCCTCATCACGGGAAAAGGAGAGCAAGAGGGCCAGAATGTCATGAAGCTCCTCACCCAGATGGGAACACGCCATATACAGGTCGATGGCCTGCTTCTCATTGAGCAGGCTCACCGCCTCATCAGCCCAAAGATAGGCAACGAGCAGGCGGTCTTCCTCTGCAAGTTTCCCCCGCATCGCCTCCAGCATGCCGCGTATCGTATCCTGGATGACCAGGGTGTTCCTGTACCAATCCTCTAGAGTTGAATTAAGGTCTGTCTTCATACCCAGCCTGGCCATATCCTTGCAATCCTGCAACGCTGCCTTATTCTCATGCCTTACTGCGTTGGCAACAGTCTGAAGCTCATGGATGACCGTGCGCTCCGACACTGAAGCTATGTCCTTATGCAGACTCTCCGTATACCTTTTGAGCAAGGTCAGGGGACTGATCAGATTGTCCTCGTCAAGCAACTCCTCCAGTGTGAGCTCAGGGGAGGAGTACCTTCCATGGCTCTGGAATTTATGCAACATCCTCTCTTCGGAGTAGGTGCTCTTGTTCACATAAAGTTGGGGAGGGGAAAAGAGGTAATAATGAATTTCGCGTTCGTACTTATGCGTTTCTGGTATAGGAAGGACCAGTTTGGTCTCCAGATGTCTGCTGGAGTGTTTTCGTAAATCTATCAAGGTGCCTCGCCTCCGGGTTGCAGTAGTATAGCATGCCTCGCAAAAACCTCAATAGAGATCAACGGAGGATTGAAAAAGAGTCGAACGGATATGCTTTTGCCGAAAATAAAGAACTCTGATCTAAACCGTCGAAGGGGGGTATGAACACCTCTCTCTCTTCAAGTCCAAACACCTGTTGGACCCGCTCTCCCAAGAGCGAGCGCATAAGAGGGAGAGGACACCCTACCTCATAAAGCCTCTTTACCAGAAGAAGCAAGCCGCTGAAACCGGGGATCCCACTGGCCCCACCCTCCTTGTCTGCGAGTGTATGCGGGGCATGGTCGGTCTCGATCCAATCGATCCTACCTGCAAGCAGGGCGCTGAAAAGCGCCTCACGCTCGGCTTCGCTACGCAAGGGGGGATTCATCTTAGCATACAAGAAATGGTCAGAAGCATTCTCACTGTTGAGCAGGAGGTGGTGAGGAGTTGCAGCACAGCTGATACGGCGCCCCTTTTTTCTCGCCTCTTCCACCAGAATCAGGGAGGAGACAGAACTGAGGTGGCAGATATGCAGATGTCCCTTAAATCCCGCTTCCTCACTATATTTGATCTGGTCGGCTACCGATGCGGCCTCCGCCTCCACAGGTCTGGCAAGGGAGTGCGACGAATAATCAGAAGCATCCTCAAGTTCGGGGAGAAGCAGGCTCTCCTTCTCACAATGAAGGGCGATCACCCCCTCGTAGCCCAAGGCTGCAAGGGTGCGGTACACCTCCCTCTGAGTCTCTCCCTCGATTAGACCCATCTGGCCGGTGGAGTGGCCGGCAAACATCTTCAGCCCGATGACCTCGCGGGAGTACTCCCGGCTCAAGGCGACCATCTGCTCTATCTGCTTCGCCTCGCTGGTCACTCCAGCATAGAGGTGATAGCGCACAGGAAGGCCACATCGCTTGGCATCGGAGATTCGCTTCTCGATGCTTGCGCGGTCTGTGAGTGGAGGCGAGGTGTTCGGCATGTCGAAAAGCTCATCCACCCCACTATGCAGGGCTACGGACATCCCGTGCAGGAGCGTCTCCTTCTCCGACTGTCCCCAATCCCTGAGGTGTACGTGTGCATCAATCATAAGCCCACCATTTCAGGTGCGTTAAGGGCGAGATAGTCATACCGCATGAAAGTCCCCCACCTGCAAGTCAGCCTGTCCCCACAAGCACACTCACCGCACATGCCAATGCCGCAGAGTGTCAGCTTCTCCATGGAAAGATAGAGGCGATCTTCACGAATGCCCCGTGCTATAAGCTTCCTGGCGGCTATCTCCATGAATTTTTCCGGACCTACCAGATAGCACCCCTGGTTGGGGTCCAGACTCAAGGTATCCAGCAGGTCGAGCACCCTGCCCGGCTTTCCATCATCTGCAACACAGCTGAAAGACCCGAAGGAGCTGAGACGATCCTCAAGCAGAGCCTTGCCGGTATAGGTCTCACTGGTCCCGATCAGAATGGTCATCTCCGTCTTCTGGCTTTTCAGTTGCTCAGCCAGCGAGGGCAGCACAGCCACCCCGGTTCCCCCTGCGACCAACAAAGCCTTGCGGGTCCTTGTATTCTCCAAAGGTGCCCCATACAAGCCACGGACATAGAGCTTTGATCCGCTCTCAAGGCGACAGAGTTCTGCAGAGAGTGCTCCCCTATTCTTTACAATAAAAGTGAGAGGGTCATTATGCGCCACGCTGAAGGGTTTCTCCCCTAGGCCAGGCATCCAAAGAAAAGCATACTCGCCCGCCTTGCAGGGAAGGGCCCCGTCAAGAGATATGATGACCGTATCCTTAGCATACTGTTCGACTTTGGTGACAGTGTGTTCGGAGTATGCCATCTGCCTCTCAGCGATGATAAAGGAAGAGCTATCCTTTTCGGATTCAAGTGTTTTTTCTTGCAACAGGGTCTCAGCCTCAGTTTTGACGCTCGCTACGTAGGCTCCCCAGTGGCGCTGGTCCACCATACCGAATGCCGAGCCGATACCTACAGCATCCGCTCCGGCCCTGATCATCGCAGCAGCCTCCGCACCTGTAGTCACGCCCCCCATACCTATGAGAGGGATTGTTGGCCCAACAGCCTTCCTCACCTCGGATACGGAGCGCAAGGCATCCTCATGCACCCATTTACCGCTGCATCCACCCTTGCCGGAGAGCTTGTTTTGCAAGATCGGTTGCTGAGCAACCGGATCGATATGTTGGATCGGTCCGACAGTGTTGATGGCCACCAGGCCATCAGCACCTGCTTCGACCACCGCCTTGGCTATCGCGCCGATATCATCAGTGTTTGGAGTGAGCTTTACAAACAAGGGTGCATCACACCCCTTGGTGGCGTCCTTGATCGAGCGGACATACTCGCTGGCTATTGCCATGTCACACCCTATCGAGGAGCCGTATCCTACAGAGGCATGAGGGCAGGAGAAGTTGAGTTCCACCAGGTCTGCCACCTTGTCGAAGGCTTTAACAAGGACGATGAAGTCCTCGATGGAGTTAGCCGAAAGGGAGACGTTGATCAGTGCACGAAAATCATGTTCTTTCCTGAGGAGCTCAAGTTCAGCGAGCGCTACCTTGAGTCCGGGGTTCCGCAGGCCAACTGAATTCCCAAAGTTACCCGCACTTGTCTCACAGATAATGGGCTCACGGTTGCCTGGATTAACCTCAACCTGAAAGCTCTTGGTGGTAATGATTCCAAGGGATGGCACATCCACATCAAAATACCTGATGAGCGCTGGCTTGGTCGAGGCAACTCCGCTTACCGTAGTCAGAACCACCTCTTCCTGGCTTCTCAGATGGCGCCCTTGCAGAAGCTGGATTACATTCATACTTTGGTTTCCTCAAGGAGCTTTCTCAGGGAAGTCTCGCACATCTTTAGCCACTCTTCAGGAGCCTCGCCTTTTTTCCAAGGATGAGTCAGACCGCTTGAGCTGTTTATCCTAGCCAGTTCTACAGGATAGCCGCTCTTGCGCAAGGCGTTCATGACAGAGGGAGCACTGCCTCCCTGGCTACCGACTCCGGGGATGAGCATAGGCACAGAGCGCTCGGCATAAAGCGTAGCTATGTCCTTCAGCTCATCCATATTGGTAGCACCTACGACAGCACCTACAGAGCCTGTGTTGTCATTGTAGGAAATTATCTGGCGTGCAACTTCCTGGTAGAGCAAGGACGGTCCCTTACTGCCGGAAATTTCCAGGTTCTGAAGGTCCTTACCTCCAGGATTGCTGGTCCTGTTGAGGATATACACACCCTTTTCAAGAGGAGTGTGATCTATGAAGGGCCGGACGGAGTCACTGCCCATATAGGGTGCGACGGTTACCGCATCGGAACCCCAGAGGCTGAATGCCTCATTGGCGTAATTGAGACTGCTGCGTGCTATATCCCCGCGTTTGCTGTCCAAGATGATCGGGATGCCGGGAAAGAAATTCTCCACCATGTCCATGACATCCGCTAGAGCCAGGCTACCGGAAAAATCTTCGTCCCGAGGACGGTCCAAAGCCTGGTAATATCCGATATTCGGCTTAAAAGCTGCCGGAATGAGACCGGAAAGGACCATCCTCCTGAAGAGCACCTGAAAAAACTGGTTCAGCACTGTCCGCACGTCTCCGTCCTGAAACGGGAGCACTTCCAGCTGGGGGTCGAGGCCCATACAGGTAATGTTGCCCACTTGGGCGGCACTTGCAATCAACTTCTCGCTATAGGTCATTATCTACTCCTACCCTGACTTTATTCTATTTATTTCTTGAGAGGAGGAAACCCGTGCTTCTCTCCCCATCCAAACGGGTCTTCCCTCCACTCCTTGAGCAGAGCGGCCCCCGTCTCATCCACATACCCACCCTTCAAGGCCACTGCCACCATGCTGTCATACTCCAGGATGGTATGACAAGCACAAGAGGGATCCAGACTTGCAAAGGCATCGCTGGAGGCCTTTAGCCCATAGGTGAAGATGGCAAGGGTGTATGGGCATACTCCCCCAGCTGAAACGATGGCATCGACTGCCTTGATCGAAGAGCCTCCTGTCGAAATGAGGTCCTCTATCAGGAGCACCTTCGCTCCCTCATAGGTTCCGCTTGGTCCCAAGCCCTCTATCTGCTGATGCAGACCGTGGTCCTTCCCTGAACTGCGCACATACGAGAGGCTTTTTCCCATCATGTCGGCAAGCGTTGTCGCATGGGGGATACCGGCTGTTGCAGTCCCTGCAATATTGTCGGGATCAAAACCTAGGGCGTCGAGCATTCCAGAGAAAGCCTCCGCCACCAGAGCCCGCGCCCTTGGCAAGGCGAGCAGCTTACGGTTGTCATTATAGATCGGCATGCGAAAGCCACTTGCCCAGGTGAATGGGTCTTCGGGTCTGAGCCTGATGGCTCCTAACTGTAAAGCCTCTTTGGCCAACAACAACCCGTAATGATCCGTTATTTTTCTTAGTTCTTTCATAGTGTTCTCCAGTCTATCCTATTTATTCCTGCTCTGCCAGATTTCCTTGAAGGAGTGGGTCTTGTCACAGTAGGCACAGGCAAACAGGCTCTCCTTGTTTCGGGTGAAGTGCGCGGGCACCCCCTCATTCTGTAGAGGGTGAGAGATACAAGCCTCGTTAGTGCAGGACAGATCATCAAAGTTATAGATTCTCGGCGGCATATGCAACCGGTACTTTTTCAGAATTTTCCCATCTCTTATGATATTCAGCGTACAGCCCGGAGAGACTGCAGCAAGCCTCTTGAGGTTCTTCCGAGTCAGGTCAGAAGCATCAGGTCGGAAGATGATGCCTTTGTAGGATTTTTCCCCCTTATGACCCGAACTGACCCACTCCCCGCCTTTACCCTCATCAAGGCCGAGCACACTGCTTATCAGACGCATATGGTCGCGTATCTCAGAAGGGGTGTCCCCTCTGCAGATATGGTCTATGACCAGACCGTTGCGAATTGGCTTCACCCCTTCGCTGACAACCTTCTCTTTAGGTGGCATCTTGGCAAGGTCCACCTCAAAGATGTACTCAGCACGCTCCTTTTCCGCAGGCGTCTCCTTCGGGATGAAATTCTGACCAATCTTACCACCGATGAGAGCGAGCAGGATGATCCTTACATACATGCCGTTGATGGACTGTCTCTCCCATCCGTTGAGCGGGGTGTCGTCGAGGAATGTCGGGATGGTAGGGGTGACCTTATGCCGGGGCAGAGGGTGATAGAACTTGGTACCTTCCTTGAGCAGGGGTATAAAGGATCGGTTGAAGGTGATGGCCGCCCGCAACTCCTCCTGGCGATTGAGGATGCGATCTCCCATCCTTTCCAGCTGAGGCCGGGTGAAGTACCACTTGTCTGCAATATCCTTCTGTGCGAGATACTCCTCGATCGACTGGAATATCCGTACCTCATACCCGTTTTCGCGCATCTTCAGCACATAGGTTTCAGGCATGGCGAGCTCGACGGGGGCTATGAGGTCAACCTTGACCGTATCAAAGAGCTTGAGCCCAGAAGCCTTGGAGTGTACCGTCCTGCCATGATAGAGGTCTCCTACCAAAGCGAGATGGATAAAGTCTGTCTTCCAGTTGTTATCCTCGATGAAGGTAAACTCATCAAGCAACTCCTGTGTAGGGTGTTCGTGTTTGCCGTCACCTGCATTGATGAAAGCAGGTTTTCTGTAGAGCTTGTTTCGCTGTGCGTAGGCCGAACATTCGTCTTCAAGCCAGCGACATACCCCTTCAATCTTGCTGCGTATGATGAATACTGCGTTGGAGTAACCGCTGAGCGTATTGAATGTGTCGGCATAGCTTTCGCCCTTGTTAAAGGAGGAACTGTCACTGTTCAGCTCGGAGACCTTCACATGATGAAAGTTGGCGGCATTCCTGAAAGACTCCTTAGTCCTGGTACTGTCTTCCAGGAAGACTTCATAGACTCCGAAGTCCTTGTCATCAATCCGGTAGCTCTCCATCTTCGGAAGATCATTCTCTTCCATCACCTCCTTAAGCTTACGTACTTCGCTGAAGAGGTACTTCCTCTCCTCGATGCTCAGATCATCAATGACGCACAGGGACCTTCCCGTAAACACGTTTTTTTTAGCCATCGTTACTCCTAAAAAAAAGCCGGTCCCGATTGACCGACTTTTTTCAAACTAATTGAATGGGGAAACAGTACGCCTAGAGGCTGCATTACATTCCTGTATCGTATCCTCAGCATCCTGGTTTCCTCCCCCTTGAATCGAAAAAACATTACCAGAGTAAAAGCTCTCTGTCCAGTACCCAGCCCTATTTCTTTCCTTTTGCCTCTTCATCGGATTCGATCGAAGCAAGGCTGTCCATTACAGAAAGAGGTTGCTCGACCACTACTCCCTTTTCATCTGCCAAGATCTTTGCAGAAGGAGTTTCAGCTTTATTAGAGGTGGTATCGGTATCCTTGATGGATTTCATGCCGGAAGTGTACATGGAGATGCCTG
>LFRM01209962.1_pt1 | contig 49479 bp, 49 predicted proteins | sample 618341 | NCBI WGS metagenome assembly LFRM01 (sample SAMN03654438, study PRJNA283298) | anaerobic digester metagenome | isolation source: pool of bioreactors CSTR01a, CSTR02a, and CSTR03a thermophilic anaerobic... | place: Denmark: Kgs. Lyngby | collected 2014-05-21 | reverse complement strand
ACGCCACTCCCAGTACCCTCAACACCACCCGACCTTCATTTTCTTCCTTTGCAAGTATCCTGTATGTAACGGTATATTGGTCAATATCTATTGAAAAATATTCGGATATCTCGTATTTAATGTTTTCGAGTATTTCCTCATTTTTCATCTCTGGAAGCCTAGCGTCCCTAAATATGGCTGACGGCTCTGACAGGCACAGACTGGCCCGTTCTGTGCTGAAATCGTTTTGCCTATAACAGCTTTTTATCGCCTTAACCAGTTCTCTGTCGGTTTCGGCTGACTGCTCGGAGGAAAATTTAGGTACAGGGTTTCTACATATCCCATTTTTACCAGTTCCGTGCTTTTCCCCAAAGTCACCTGAGCCATCTTTATCAGGCTGGAACCAATATCAATGCCTAAAACATCATTGTTTGATTTAATCATAAAAACTCCCTCATCAAAAAATATAGTCTCATTATGACTCGCCAACATATATAACATTAAACACATCTTCGCCGGAGCCGGCATATACCGGTATGGGCATCGGATATCCATTCTTTATAACATTACTGAAAAAAACCTGGGAATTCTGATACATAACGATACTTTTGGCTACAACATTTCCATGAACCACTGCGTTATTTTCCATCTGGACATCGGCATTGGGGGCATACAGCGAACCTTTGTATACAGAATTATTATCCAGCGTAATCTTACTGCCGGCAGATATAAGAAGCAAATCATTGGCCTGTCCGTCACTGTTTATAAGCGAATTATTATCTATATGGATTGTATCATCTATATATATGGACAGTCTGCCGGAACCGCTAAGCCGTAAAATTGCATCATTTCCAAAATACAGCGAATTCGCGCGGATAACCGTATCACCGTCAAGCCGAACTGTCAATATTCCTTTGTTCTTAATTTCTATTGTGTTATACCGACTCCCGCCGCTAATGCTCTTCGTTTCATTATTATCAATTCTCAAATCGCCCCTGTCCGGCAAGCCGGAAGGAAATGCAACCGCAGGAAGTTCAATATTAATACTATTGACTTTTATCTGCCCATTCACCACGGCATTGTTCTTCCTTTGAACAACCTCATCGGGCTCTCCGCCAAAGCCTATATAAATATTTCCATTAATAACTACATTGTTTTCTAATTCAACTCCATCCTCTTTAATGGTGTTAGTCACTATATTTCCATTGACTACCACATTATTGTAAAATTTCATGGTTTCGCTTGTGAATATGGCACCACCAAATACTATCGTTTTATATGTCGAATTATGCATTGAGTCTAATGCATCCCAGCTAATTTCAACCATGCTTTTCAAACTTCTGCTCAAACTGCCTACGGTACATGTCACATGGACGGTGAAGATCCTTTTACCATCTTCCACACGGGTATCGGTTACATCCACATCAATGTGCGCCTGCTTGTTAAAATTATCATTTAAGTCGGGTGTACTGATGGATGATACCCTGGCCATAAATGCATCAAAAAAGCTCAATGCATCATCATAGTTTCCAGAAACACACAGCTCTTCCATTATAAGCCTCATTTGTTCAACGTGATAGCGTAAAGCTCCTTCCGCCACATAGTAGGCAGTTTGATAATCATGTTCAGTGCGATCCATGTGGTAGTTGGTAACGGTCACAGACATCAGGGATACCCCAAGGCTGAAAACCACCGTTAAGCTTAGCAGGACCAAAATAAATGCTGAGCCCCTTGAAGCCTTTAAAACATTGAGCCGATTCAACATCTTTACCACTCTCCTATCTTCTAAGGAGCACTTCGAAAGTAAGGGAGAATAAGTTACCCCTGCCTTCGTCTCCGCCGGAAATCGACAGTATGACCCTGTTTCCGTCTTTTTCAGCTACAAATCGGGTAATATCTTCAGCCATTGGATTAAAGGAAGAAGATGACGGCCAGTCATGATTCACACGCAGCGTTGTTCCGCTGAGATCAAAATACTCCTTGCCTATTATGAGAACGCTGGAACCGTCATCCTTTTCTTCGACCGTTACCTCATCATTCATTGCCTTCAAAAGCTTTCTTTTGATATATGAAGCGACTAGCCTGACGTTTTGCTGGGTATTAATCCGATCAATACTTTTCCCGTACCCCTTTACACTCATTATATAGAGGGAATAACCCATGGCAATGACCGTCGACAACAATGCCAGCGCTGCCAAAAGCTCAACAAGGGAATATCCTCTTTTTTTATTCATATACCACGCCTTCCCTTCAGATGGTACGGCTTCTCTCAGTTCTCCAACTGGAGTATGCTCTCAATTACCGCTTTGGGTTGAGCATCGGTTTCACCTTCAAACACCCTGACCGACGCACGTATCATGGAATAGTTCCTGTATATAAAATTGCTCAAGCGTTGTTCGCTTACACCCGAAACTGTCAATGTGTTTAAGTTTTCGTCGGTGTCATACACCTTAACCTCCACCATCTTCCCCCCGGGATTTATATTAAATGTCATGTGATGATTACCCGAATACTCAACCGCATTGATAAGTATCATAACCTTTTTGCCATCGTCAGCAAGAGAGCCATTTATCGCAGCTTGTCCAGACCCTTGCACAGCCATCGAATAGCTTTTATCAGCCATGGACAGGTTAACTACGGTATCATTCCGTACGTCTTCAATAAGCAGCAAATTCCTTCCCTCTGGGGGAACGGCGTACATCATGTATCCCGAACCTTCCCCGCCTTTATCCTTAAGAACAACGCTGAACAGATGATAATCATCGGAAAAATACGGCTGGCACAGGCTCTGAACATAATAGCCGGAAGCATCCTGTTTCCGCTGATCTCTGCCTGCATTGAATGCAGAAAGAGCATCCATGGACTGCAGCTCCTCCATTTTTGTCTGAGCAACGAATGATGCCTTAAGCAACGATTCAGCTTCATAATTGTGCCTGAATGAAAAGCCGTAGGCTGTTAAAAGAGAACCGGCTATAAGTGCCAAAATAAATATGGTTACCAGAATTTCAATAAGCGTTAGCCCGCTCGATTTGATCATTGAACCCTTACCCTTCCTGTTCCTACCGCCACCCTAATTGTCTTTTTCTTCCCGCTGCTGGTATAGAGCTCTATGCTGCCCGTCTGACTTGGAATCCCGGTAGGGGTATAGGTTAACACCTTCAGCCCGGCATATTTGCCAGTATACGGGGAGGCAAAATTACATTTAATTGTATAAATGCTGCTGTCCAGATACTCCTTCTTATATACCCCGGCGACCGGAAACGGATTGCTTGGCCGTATATTAAAATACTTTTCATCTATGTGTATCTCAAAACAATAATTCATCCCCGTTGTTATTGCCAACTGCTGGGTTAAACGAATCTCCTGTGCAATTCGCTGTGCTTCGGCTTTCAGCTTCACCTCTTCTATAGGCGGTTTAACGCTGGGAGATATAACAGACAGCAATATCCCGATAATAGCCAATACCACGATTAACTCTATCAGTGTCAAACCGCTGTTATTCCCCATTCATATCACCGGTATATCACCAGAAAGAAGATAGGTACCAGTCTATTATGCTTTCACCGTACAGTATGGCAATCAAAGAGGCAATTGCCAAAAACGGTCCGTAGGCGATATAGTCTCCTCTTTTCTTTATTTTCATAATCAGCAACAATAATCCTATCATCCCACCGATATACACCGACAATAACAGCGCCAGGGCGGTGAGGCGCCAGCCCAGATATAAGCCGATGGCGGCCATAAGCTTTATGTCGCCTCCGCCTATTCCCTCCCTGCGAAAAACAAACAGGGACACAAGGGCTACCAGGGCAAGCGATCCTCCCCCCAGTATAAGTCCGTACAAGCCGTCCATAAATGAAATGCCGACGCCCGCAAGATTAAAAACAATGCCTGCTGTAATGCCAGTTAAAACTAAACCGTTGGGAATTATCTGATGCTCCATATCGATGGCGGACGTCACTATAAGTATACAGGTCAATATAAGGTAATATGCAGTAACAGGTTCCATACCATACCGCCTGTATACCAGCCAGAATAAAAGAGCTGTCAGCAGCTCCACAGCCGGATACCGCCATGCTATTGGCTGCTTGCAGTACCGGCATCTGCCCTTCAGAAAGATAAAGCTTAATACGGGAACCAGATCAAGTGGGGTCAACCTAGTGTTACATGCGGTACATCTGGAGCCCGGCCACACTATCGATTCCTTTCGCGGTATCCTATATATGCATACGTTTAAAAAGCTGCCAACTAATAGGCCAATTATTATAACCAATAGATCCATGTTATTTCCTTATTTTATATTGAGATCAAAGTAATTGTCACGCAATTCCTTTAAGGATTAGTTGAGTTCGTATCCGAATTAATATACGGATGATTTAATTTTCCAGAACCTTGGTCATACTCCACTTGATCTTCACTTTCCGAATTAATATATAATTTTCCAGAACCTTGGTCATACTCCACTTGNNAGCAAAACCGTCGACTTGTGGATATTTGTTATTCACAATATTATACATCTCAATTGCTTGCTGGATCATCTTCAAATTTGCTCTGTCAACATTTTCTTTTGCTTCTTCAATTCTATTCACAACAGATGGCACAACAAGCGCTGCCAGTACACCGAGTATGGCTATAACAACCACTAGCTCAATCAAGGTAAAACCCTTTTTGTTTTTCTTAAATTTCTTCAACATGTTTTTCTCTCCTTCCATTAATTAACTATATTCATCATCTCAAACATGGGCATGGCAATGGCCAGTACCACAAATGCCACTATTCCACCCAATAAGACTATCATAGCCGGTTCCAGGAGGGTGGTCAGCCTGAGTAGGCTGTTCTCAAGGTCGGTCTCATAGAACTCGGCTGTTTTTAGCAGCATCTCATCTATAGCTCCTGACTCCTCACCCACTTTGAGCATTTGAATCAACATAGGCGGAAACAGATTCAGGCGCTCCAGCGGTGCAGACATCCCGCTGCCTATCCTGGTCATATCCTGCACCTTTTGAAGCCCTTCTCTGACCACTTCGTTGCCGACAACCCTTTTAACTATATCGAGGGACCTTACCAGGGGTATTCCCGCTCCCAGCAGTATTCCCAGCGTCCCCGCAAAGCGGGCCGAAACGGTCAGAAGAATAAGCCTTTTTATTATCGGAAGCTTCAGTATAAGCCCGTGCCATTTGCGGCGCCCCTTATCCCGTGATATTATGACGAAGAATACAAACACAACTATAGCCAATAACAGCAGGACTATTATGCCGTATTTGGTCAAAAACTCGCTCAGGGATAAAAGCATCTGCGTCGGAAGGGGGAGCTCCATATAACCTCGGGCAAAGATTCCTACAAACATAGGTACCACCGCAGTCAGAAGAAAATACACCACACCTGAAGCCACCAGCAGTACCAACACCGGATAGGTCAAGGCCGACTTAATCTTCTGCTTCAGCTTGTGCTCCTTTTCGAAATGCTGGGCCAGATTATCCACCACCACATCCAGGGAACCGCTGGCCTCCCCGGCCTCTATCATGCTCACAAACAACAGGGGAAAGCTGTTCCTTCGCTTATGAAAGGCATTGCTGAGTAACGTTCCCGTCTGTACTTCTGTATGTATCTCTTTCAGCAGACCGGCCAAGAGCCGGTTTGACACCTGCCTGGAGAGCACGTCCAAACACTGAACAATTGGGATCCCGGCCTTGAGCATGGCTGCGAGCTGCTTGCACATAACCGATAAATCCTTTGCACCAACCTTTGCCCATAGGCTCATGTCCCGAATATCCCTTACCTGTAGCACCTTTTCGATTTTTAAGGGATAATAATTCTTCTGCCTTAGCATGCGAATTACGTCATCCCGGTTTGTGGCCTGATAAACGCCGCTTATGGTGGTACCATGCAAATCCTTGGCCAAATATTTATATTTAGCCATTGAGCATCACTCCCCTCTAACGGCGCCGTCAAACGGATTGCACGAGATTTTTCATATGTTCCATATCCATCGAATAGGTAAGGGCATTCTCCTTTGAAATCTTCCCGCTTTTAAAAAGCTCCAGCAAGGCTTGATCCATGGTTCTCATTCCCAGCCTGGCACTCGTCTGAATTATGTTAGGTATCTGATACGTCTTGCCTTCCCGAATCAGATTTCTTATGGCCGGCGTTACCACCATTACCTCGACGGCTGCCACCCTGCTTGAACCATCCTTAGAAGGGATCAGCTGCTGGCTGACAACTCCTTCCAGCACCGTGGACAATTGAAAGCGGATTTGCTGTTGCTGGTGAGGTGGAAATACGTCAATTATGCGATCTATAGTCTTTGCAGAACCTATTGTATGAAGGGTGGAGAATACCAGATGCCCAGTCTCGGCAGCCGTTAAAGCTATTGAGATGGTTTCAAAATCCCTCATCTCCCCAACCAGGATTATATCCGGATCCTGCCTCAATGCGGCCTTTAGGGCTACTGCGAAGCTCCTGGTATCGCTTCCTATCTCCCGCTGATTTACTATGCTCTTTCTGGAACGGTGCAAGTATTCAATGGGTTCCTCAAGGGTTATTATGTGGGCAGCTCGTTCCCGGTTGATCATATCAATCAGGCAGGCCAGAGTTGTGGTTTTGCCGCTTCCCGCAGGACCGGTGACCAGTACCAGGCCATTCTTTTTTTGCGTAAACTCCTTTATCACCTCCGGCAGCCCTAAATCTTTAAACTCCGGAATGTTCGGATTTATCAGCCTGACAACCAGGCTGTAACTCCCTCTTTGACGGAATGCATTTATGCGAAAGCGATGAATTCCTGATATGGAATAGGAAAAATCCACCTCTCCCTTTTCCTGGAGGCTCATCCACTGCTTGTCCGTCATAAGCTGTCTGGCAAAGTGTTCGGTGTGCTGCGGGGTTAAACGCTCCGAATAAAGCTGTACCAGGTTCCCGTACTTGCGTATTATGGGGGGAAGACCTACCGATATGTGAACGTCGGAACATTTCTCATCCACTGCCCTCTTCAATATCTCGAATATATCCATTATAACCGCCTGACCCCCTTATGTCAGTGTGTCATGGGTGTACGATATCCTGATCACCTCATCAATTGTGGTTAGCCCATTGAGCATCAGCTTTATGCACTCTTCCCGCAAAGTAATCATGCCGGCTTTTCTCGATAAATCCATGATTCTGTCTGCTGAAGCATTTTGTGCAATCAGCTGCCGATGGGCTTTTGATATGATTAAAATTTCGTGGACTGGAATACGACCTCTGTATCCCGTATAGTTGCACAGGCTGCAACCCTCTCCCCTATACAGCTGTACACTCGGCTCGTTTTCAAAACCCAAAACGGAAAACTTATGGGGTTCGGCGCTGTAGGGAACCCTGCAGTTGCTGCATATCTTTCTCAACAATCTCTGGGATATGACACCCACAAGGGAAGCGGATATCAGATATGGCTCTATTCCCATATCCATCAACCTGGATATGGTGCTGACCGCATCATTGGTATGTAGGGTGCTCAGCACCAAGTGGCCCGTAATGGCCGAACGTATGGCAATTTCGGCGGTTTCCCTGTCGCGTATCTCGCCGACCATTATAATATCCGGATCCTGCCTTACGATTGAGCGTAAACCTGTAGCAAATGTTAACCCAATCTTCGGATTGACCTGAATCTGGTTGATACCCTCCATTCGATATTCCACAGGGTCTTCAATGGTGATGATGTTGACCGATTCCCTGTTCAACTCATTCAGCATGGCATAAAGTGTTGTGGATTTGCCGCTTCCGGTTGGTCCGGTAATCAGTATTATGCCGTGGGGGGTCTTCAAAAGCCGATCAAATTTTGCCAGGTTTTCATCCGTAAAGCCAAGCTTTTCCCGGGGAAGCAGAAAACTGGATTGGTCAAGGATCCTAATCGCTACCTTTTCCCCGTGAATGGTCGGTATGGTGGATATCCGCATATCGATGTCCTTTTCTGCAATACTCATATCCACCCGTCCATCCTGGGGCAGCCTCCTTTCGGCTATATCCATATTGCCCATTATCTTGATTCGGGTAACAACGGCTGGATGCATGTACCTGGGAATGCTCAGTATTTTCTGCAGCATTCCATCAAGCCTGAATCGAACGACGGTTTCCTGCTCCATTGGCTCGATATGGATATCGCTGGCTTGCATGCTCACCGCCTGTTCAATTATGGAATTAACCAGTCTTACAACCGGGGCATTGCTTGTTTCGCCTATCGGACTTTCCTGCATTTCCTGCGTTGCCCGGTCCAAATTAATTTCTCTGCTATAATCCTGTACGGCCTTTTCCGCATAATCAATGCTGTACAATTGATGGACGGCATTTCTTATAGATTCGCCGAAGGATATGATGGGAACCACTTCCATCTTGGCTACCCGTTTGACGTCCTCGATTGCAGCAAAATCCAAAGGATCCTCCATGGCTATATAAAGCTTCCCCTTCTCCAGTTTCACCGGAATCAGGGAATGCCTTTTTGCGAGTATAAATGGAACAAATTCGGTCAGCTTGGGATCCAGCTGTATCCTGCTTAAATCCACAAAGGGAATCCCGAGCTGTTCCTGGAATACCTCTGCCATCTTAGTTTCCGATATTAAATTCTGAGAAACAAGAATTTCCCCCAGCTTTTTTCCGGTGGCTTTCTGAAGAGCAAGGGCACTTTTTAGCTCTTGCTGAGTAATAACCCCTTTTTCGATTAACAGCTCTCCCAGCCTTTTTCTTTGACCAATCATTGTTTTCCACCTATTGTACCAGGCTCAGCCTGGTTATAAATAATATAGTAATAATTTCCTAAAAAAATAGTAATATTTTACTATTTCAAAAACTTATATACATTATATAACCTAGTTTGATTTTTTTCAACACAGGAATTCTATCCTTTTTTATTTTTTATTACAAGATCGACCGCCCTGTCATAATCCATAACCACGCCCGTCCATATCTCAATCGCCTTTAATGCTTGTCCAATCAGCATGTCAAGGCCGTTTACGGTAACACACCCGGCCTCCCTTGCCCTTCTCAAAAAAAGGGTTTCGGGCGGATTATATATTATATCTACAACGATGGTACCGGGCGAAAAATCATAGCTCTCCAATGGATCGCTCTCCACATCCGGCCACATCCCCAAGGGGGTGGTGTTAATAATCAAATCGGGTTTTAAGCCTTCCAAATCTTCATTGTCAATACAGTGTAAATAAGCAGCCGGAAAGAAAGAAGCCAGGCTATTGATTAATTCAACGGCTCTCCCTCTGGTCCTGTTGAGTATATACAGCCCGTCTATTCTCTCTTTAAGCAAGTACACGCATATTGCCCTTGCAGAACCACCGGCACCCAGCACCAATACCCTTTTCCCTCCCAGCTCAATTCCCCGCCGCTTCAGGGAATCAACAAAGCCCATTCCGTCAGTATTGTAACCAAACAGCTTTCCATCCTGAATTCTTACGGTATTAACCGAGCCTATAGCCCGGGCCTCATATTCCAGGGCATCTAAAAATGGAATAATGCTCTGTTTATGAGGAATGGTCACATTGAACCCCACAAATGACAGTGTCCTGAACGCAGCTGCCGCCTGAGCAACATCTCCGGGTGCGATATCGAAGGCGACGTATATATAATCCAGTCCGTACTCCCTGTAAAGGGCATTGTGCAATTGGGGCGAAAGGGAATGCTCAACCGGATGGCCGATTAGACCTATCAATTTTGTACGCGGAGTTATATTCATCCTTACCTCCTGTTGGCAACAATCCTTTCCAGCAATCTCATTGCTTTGGTTCCCAGGAATTCCCGCCTGGATATGGGTTCTACAAGAATTGTATACAGCTTCAGCCTTTTTCCTCCAAGGATATCGGTAAAAATTTGATCACCAACCACTGCGGTGTTGTTGTGATCTCCATCCAGGGTTTCCAAAGCACTCTTAAATGCTCGTAAAAATGGCTTGCCCCGTTTGGAGGCGGCCAATATACCCAGTCGGGAGGCAAAGTATTGTATTCTCTCCCGACTGCTATTGGATAATATACAGAGTTTTAACCCCTTCTCCCTTGCCGCTTTAACCCAGCCGTACAATTCAGAAGGGATTTTTTGGTCGCCCCAGGGCACTATCGTATTGTCCAGGTCAATGATAATATTTTCAATGCCCCGGTCAACCAGAGCATTGAAGGATATATGGAAAATATTCTTTACAGCCATATCGGGCTTCAACTTTATCAATGCACTATCTCTCCCAGTCCATTTGTATAATAACTATTTAACCAATAATATATTATTCAAACAGGGGCTGTCAACTTAATTTACAGCCCCCTGCCTGAAATTCCTTGCTTAACTTTGAAATAGCCCTCTTTTCTATCCGTGATACGTAGGATCTGGATATGCCCAGCAACTGGGCAATCTCTCTTTGAGTTTTATGCCTGCCGTTCAATAAGCCGTACCTCATCTCCAATACTATCTGTTCCCGTTTTTTTAGCACCTTTCTCATCATGTTATACAGATTTCGCGCCTGTATCTTAAGCTCAACTTCGTCCATTACCATGTCGGGATCGGTACCCAGTATATCCATCAACGCTATATCGTTTCCCTCCTTGTCCACCCCTATGGGTTCGTAGAGGGAAACCTCACCCTTTAATTTTTTGTCAGCACGAATGGACATAAGAATTTCATTCTCAATACAGCGGGCGGCATACGTTGCAAGCCTGGTATTCTTTTTGGGATCAAAGGTAGTTATGGCCTTGATCAGTCCTATTGTACCGATCGATATGAGATCATCCGCATCCTTTACGGCGTTGCTGTATTTCTTCACTATATGGGCTACCAACCTTAGATTATGTTCGATAAGTATATTCTTCGAATCTTCACTCCCTTCGGCATACCGTTTTAGGTGATATTCCTCTTCCTCGGGCTCTAAAGGGCGAGGAAACGAACTGCTTCCGGATATATGAGATGCGAGAAGGAAAACATAGCGGGCTAAAAATAATAACCCTCCCACGAGGGGTAGCACAATATAACACCCCCTAGATTACCGCTGTTTTATTCCGTTTATCTGCGCCGCTATTTGCTGCTATATATAATATGCAGCGGTATCGGGGAATGTGCCTGTTAATTGTTAAATCTATCGTTTTTTCCTCCGCAGCATGGAATACTTCTCCAAAGGATGTTCAATTGGAAGGTACACCTTTTGTTGCGGGTGGGGAGCGTGATCTATGGGCTGATAATTTTCATCCAGCATTTGACGGATGGAATAATTCAAATTTCCACTGTTCGGGCGCAATATTTCAACCTCATCCCCTATCCTGAATGGATTGCGCTGTTCCACCTCGGCCATCCTGTTTTCGCGTTCATAGCCCAATACCAATCCAACAAAATCGTATTCCCTTATATATTGGCTGCTTGAGTATTCATTGTCGTTATGTGTGGGCTTTCCGAAATAAAAACCGGTTGTAAAGGGGCGATGACTGGCTTTTTTCACCTCTTCCAGTGCTTCGGGGTTAAAGCTATACCCCTCCGGATCCCTTTCATATCTGTCCAGCTCCTGGCGGTATGCCTTAACAACCACGGCCACGTAGTATCCGCTTTTCATTCTGCCCTCTATTTTAAAACCGTCCAAACCAATGCCGGCCAGTTCCCGTATATATTCGAGCATGCAGAGATCTTTTGAATTGAGTATATATGAACCCCTCTCATCCTCCATGACAGGCAGATACTCTCCCGGCCTCTTCTCTTCCATAAGATAGTATTTCCATCGACACGGATGAGCGCAGGCCCCCCGGTTGGGATCCCTTCCAGCCAGATAATTGCTCAGCATGCAACGGCCGGAATATGACATGCACATGGCCCCGTGGACAAAAACCTCCAGCTCCAGTGTGGCCGGCGTTCGCTCTCTAATCTCTTTTATCTCCGCCAGGCTAAGCTCCCTGGCCAGTATTATCCTCTTTACACCCATATTGTGCCAGAAGAGGGCACTCCTCCAGTTAGTGGTATTTGCCTGGGTACTCAGGTGTATCTCCATATCGGGGTCCACATCCTTTACCAGGGATAAAATGCCCGGATCGGAGACAATCACTGCATCAACTCCTGCTTTGGAAAGGAATCCGATGTATTCTGCCATGCCGCTGAAGTCATCGTTATGGGCAAATATATTTATGGTAACGTATATCTTTCTCCCGTATTTATGAACATATTTCACCGCTTCTTCAATTTCATCCTTTTCAAAGTTGCCGGCAAAGGCCCGAAGACCAAATCGCTTACCCCCGATATATATGGCATCGGCACCGTAGGCCACGGCTATTTTTAGTTTCTCCAGGTCACCGGCGGGAGCCAGTAGCTCGGGTATTTTTCGCACCTTCTACCATCCTTTCATTTCCACACCATTTCATAATCACAATCAATAGGGCTCACCCCTTTGAGTGAGCCCCTCATCTTCTAATCATTTTCCTGCTGGCTTTCCTTCCAGAGCTTTTCGTACTTATCCTTGGCTTTGCTATGAGCATTATAGGAATAATTAAACTCATGCTTGTTGTCCCCGGCATACACGAAATACAGCATGGGTTTTTCAGGATCCATAAACTCCTCATACGGAAACAACACCGCTTCTACCGCCAGCTGCCCCGGTGACGCAATCGGCCCTATGGGCAAATCCTTGTATTTATAGGTATTATAAGGAGAATCTACCGACGTTTCCTCATTGGTGAGGAAAGGCTTTCTCTCCGAGCGCCCCAAGGCATATTGAACCGTTGCACATGACTGAAGGGGCATATCAATATTCAAGCGGTTATGAAATACGGCAGCAATTTTGTAGAATTCATCCTTTACAGCAGCTTCGGTCTGAACTATTGAAGCAAATGTAATTACCTGATCCAGCGTCATACCCATCTCCTCAATCTTGGTAAGGAGCGGAACATCATTAAACTCGGCATAATACAGCTTTCTTTCGAAAGTATCCAGCATTTTCCTGATAATGTCATCAGGAGATGAATCCATATATACGATATAGGTATCGGGAAACAGATAGCCTTCCAGAGGAAATTCGCCATTCCTCCTCTCCTCGGGGATCTCGTAAAGAAAGGGGTACTCGGCAGCGAACCTATCAACATCTTTTGCTGCGTCAATGAATTCCTGGGCTGTAAAGGAAAATACCTTCTTGTCATCCTTTTCAAACTTCTCCAGATAGCTGGCTATATCGCGGATACACAGGCCTTCCCTTATGGTAATCTGAACCGTATCCACAGCTGCTTCGCCTGTAACCAGTTCATCTAGGATCTGCTGCGGATCCATATTTTTTGACAACACGTATCGGCCTGCCTTAAGCTTGGATCCTTTATCGGAAAGCTCTACAAACATTCTGAAAACGCCCTTGTTGCGAATGAGGCCGTTTTCATAGAGTATATCGGCAATCCCCCTGACAGAAGTACCCATGGGTATTTCAACCGTTATGCCGGTGTCATCGTTTGCATCCATTGGTTCAAACAACAAGCGGTTTAGTTCGTTTACTGCAGTATAGAACAAGCCGAATACGATACCGAAGCTGATAATGTATATCAACAATTGCCTGATCATATGCTTAATTATGGGGTGTAACCCCTTTTTGCCCTTCTGCTTTTCAGAAACTGTAATTTCGGACATGATATCTATAACCTCCACCCGTTTAATTAACTTCATTATATATTCTTATATATCATTTGACAAGGCGGAGCAATTTAACAAAATGTTAAAATTATGTTAATCGGTCCTTGAATATCTGTCCAATATCTTTTCATATAAAGACAGGGCCGGAAGGCCGAGGATGCCTATCACAACCAGCTGTCCCAAAGCCACCTGGGCGGCAACCAGCCAATAGGGCTGTGCAAAAAAGGGCGCAAGGTACAGGGGCACGCCAAGGGCATTCAATACTATGGGTGGCAGTAAAGCCACATACCGATTTGGCGCTCTGTAGGTGAGGTAAGCTGATATCAAGGTGATTGTGCTCCCTCCCAGAATATCCACCAAACCCAACGGGCTGTTTAAATTGGCAAGCAAACAGCCGATAGCAACGCCGGGTATGGCTGCGGAATCAGCATAGGGTATTACGGTTAAAGCCTCAGCTATTCGGAATTGGACGGGGCCATAGGATATGGAATGGGACACCATCGTTATCACAAAATAAACCGCAGATATAATAGCGGCTCTGGCAATATAATGCACGGATACCTCAGGCTTTCTCATCAGATGTCCTCCTTTTTACTCCTGCTCCTCCATGAAATCCAGATCCATGTCTACGGCTTCACCCAATATCTTATAAATATCGGAAAGCAAAGTATTCAGGCGGTATTCCGCCTGCAGAAAGCTGTTGATGTCCTGGGAATACTGCAAAAGCTCCGTTAGCTTCTTAAATTTTTCCAGTTCATCATCCGACGGCTTTTCGCCGCTCAGGTAAGAAGCCTGTATCTGAAACTGCCTCTTCTTATAATCCAGCAGCATTTTTTTGTTTGCCTCATTCTGGTATACCCTCTCCTTTGCGGCCTTGTAGTCCCTGTATTCCCTGCTGGATGACAAAGCTCTTGCCAGTTCATGAGCTTTATCGTAGACGTTCATACGGGAACCTCCTTTATTTGTTTATTTTAAATCTCCATAATAATGGGCAGAATCATAGGATTCCTCTTTGTTCTTTCATAAAGGAAGCCGCGCAGTTCATCCCGGATATTGGTTTTTAATGTAGCCCAATCGGTAATCCTTTCTTGTTTGCACCTCTCCAGAGTCTCCCTCACCAGCTCACGAGCCTGCTCAATAAGCTCTTCAGATTCCCTTACATAGACAAAACCCCTTGATATGATATCCGGACCCGCAATAACAGTGCCTGCATCTTTTGAGATGGTAACCACAATAACAATCAGACCGTCCTGCGACAGGTGCTTTCTGTCTCGCAGTACGATATTCCCAACATCTCCAATGCCCAAGCCATCAACCAAAACCCGCCCGGCCGTCACCGTCCCCGCTATTTTGCAGGAATTAGGCGTAAACTCCAGAACGGTTCCGTTATCAATTACGAATATATTATCTCTGGGCATACCCAGGGATTCGGCCAGCAGTGCATGTTGCTTAAGATGCCGGAACTCCCCATGTACGGGAATAAAAAACTTGGGTTTAACAAGGGTATGAATAAGCTTAAGCTCTTCCTGGCATGCATGGCCTGATACATGCACATCAGCCAAGGACTCGTATATAACGTTAGCTCCCCTGCTGAACAGCTGATTTATAACCTTGTAAACCAGCTTTTCATTCCCCGGTATCGGTGTTGCAGATATAATAACCAAATCACCCGGCTCAATCTCCAGCTTCCGGTGTTCGGCGGTTGCCATTCGGGTTAAAGCGGACATTGGCTCGCCCTGGGTTCCGGTCGTAATCACCACTATTTTATCGCCTGGATAATTATCGATTTGATCAATATCGATTAAGGCTTTCTTAGGCACGCTGAGATATCCCAAATCCATTGCGACAGCAATGACATTTGACATGCTGCGCCCGGATATACACACCTTTCTCCCATGTTTGACGGCTGCATCAAAAACCTGCTGTATGCGGTGTATATTAGAAGCAAATGTGGCAACAATTATCCGTCCGGTTGCTTCATCAAAAATTGACTCAAAGGTCTGGCCCACCGTTTTCTCTGACATGGTATAGCCTGGCCTTTCAACGTTTGTGCTGTCGGCCAGCAATGCCAGCACCCCTTTTTGCCCCAATTGAGCAAATCTGGCCAAATCTATGACCTCTCCGTCTATTGGAGTATAATCAATTTTAAAATCGCTGGTATGAACTATCGTGCCCACCGGAGTGTGTATGGCAAGGGCCACCGAATCAGCAATGCTGTGGCTGGTTTTTATAAATTCAACCGTGAATGCTCCCAGCTTTATGCTGCCACCCGGTTTTACCCTGTGCAGGTCGGTATTGTCCAGATTATGATGCTCCTTAAGCTTATTCTCCACCAAGCCCAGCGTAAGGCGGGTGCCGTATACCGGGGCATTTATCTCTCTGAGTACGTAGGGCAGGGCTCCAATATGGTCCTCATGACCGTGGGTAAGGATAAAAGCCCTGACCTTATCCTTATTCTTAATCAGGTAGGATGTATCGGGTATAACGAGATCCACACCCAGCATATCATCCTCAGGAAAGCTAAGACCGCAATCAACCACTATTATATCATTGCCAAATTCAAATACCGTCATGTTTTTCCCGATCTCATTTACTCCACCAAGCGGTATTAGTTTTAATGTATTGTTTTTTGATGCCACAAATAATCCTTATCCTCCTTCTATATTGTTGTAGCCCGTTCATAGCCATTATTTTCAATTATACAGTATTTGTATCTCCGGTGCAACTTCAAAAAAAGAAGCTAACTCGATGATGGAGTTAACTTCTCCCTGACGGCATTTATTTGGTTCTCATTTGATTCTCACTGTTCTTTTGCCCATTTAATCTTTTCTTCATAAAATCTGGTCAGTTCTTCAGCATACTCTTCCGATACACCTTCACTATATATACGGCAGACAGCCTCTTCAGAGTCGGGCAGTATCAGTGCCCAGCCATTCTCATGGCGTATTTTTACACCCTCAAACAATTCCACTACATTATCTCCCTTGCTCTCCTCCTGTATCAGCCAGCGCATTACTTTACCCTTTTCTTCCCAAGGGCATTCAATTATCTTTTCCTTCATATAGAAAGCGGGTATTGAGCGTATATACTCCGACAGTGGTTTCTGCTCCTTTGCTATGGCTTCCAGCAGCTTTACAAGCATTGCCGCCGCATCCCAGTACAAGGACAGCATGTATGCTCCATTGGCTTCTCTTTTCAGTACTTCGCTCATCAAAGCATGCTGGCTTGATTTTGTGCGTATAACCTTACCATTCATGGTTTTGGCAACGGCCTCGACGGCTCTGGGCGCCGTATGGGGCACAATCACTTCTTTTTTGTCCGCATTTTTTAAACAGATCAGGCTTTTTAAAACCGAATAACTATCCTTATCAATCTGCCTGCCCTTTTCATCGTATAGTTCCATCTCCTCCCCATTGGGATCCAACCTGCAGGCCAGGTCGTAGGAATTTTGCTTCATTTCCATGCCTATATCATCCTGAGTAATACGAAATTCGCAACCCAGTTCCGACAGCATTGATCGGATAACCGATGACACAACCTTCCCCTTAGTTGAAACCAAAACATTAAAGCCATTGTCCCTAATGGCTTTAACATCCGTCGATTTAATTATGCTCTTCGTATAAAACAGGGGGAGGCTAAAGAGATGGTGTACCCCGGCTATATTATCGTGACTGACATTTTGGAATTCCTCCCGCATATATAAATTTTCTATCTGCCGCTCGAAAGAAGGGGATATATTCCCGCCGTCACCGTTCACAAAATGAATATGAACAGTCTGCTCAATCTCTCCATCGGCAAAGATATGGACTCCCCCATCCAGGCCGATATAGGGCACTACATACCTTAGAATTGGGGTTGTAAGCTGCCCCAAATCAAACACTTGGACCCCCGCTGATAATAGCCCTGACACCATGCCGTATTTCAACATGGCACTGCCGTTTTTCTCATCACAGCTTACGCCTATGCGTTTGTTCGGCTTAAGCCCTGCTCCGAACGCACAGCCCAGACGCACAATAAACCTGGGATCTACATCCGCATTCAACCTGCCGGTAACTCCGTTTTTCCCAAAAATGGTCCTGTTGATCCGCGTTCCCCAAAGCACATTGTACTGCACACAAGCTCCATGCTCAATAACCTTGCCCGGCCATATCTTTACATCGGGCTTAACGCATACCCTGGCCTTCAGCATACATCCATCGCCGACGACAGCCCCTTCATAAACAGATACCCTCTCGCGAAGATCTGTTCCGCTGCAAATGGCAGCCCCGCGGATTTCAACGCACCTTCCCAGCTTATTGCGGTCCCATAACACGCTTCTCTTTATGCTGGTATGCGGTCCAATATAGTTGTGATTCCCGATCACCGTGTACGCCCCGATGTGCGCTCCTTCCCTGAGCTGAGTATAATCCCCGATATAGCAGGGGCCTTCCAGTCTGGCTGTTGGGTCAATATCCACCTTTTCCCCCACCCAAATATTCTCATCTATTTTCTTTACTGTCAGCGGGAACTTAACCCTGCCCGACAGCATATCGTAGTGGGCCTGAAGGTATGTTTGGACGTTTCCTATATCGCACCAGTATTCGTCGGTTATATATCCGTACATGGGCTCTCCCCTGTCGAGGAGCATTGGGAACAGGTCCTGGCTAAAATCGAATTTGTGTCCTTTTTTGAAGAAACTCAGGACTTCCGGCTCAAGAATATATATACCCGTATTAACTGTATCGCTGAACACTTCGCTCCAATTGGGTTTTTCCACAAATCGGCTGATGGAACCATCTTCCCCGGTAATCACAACCCCGTATTCCAAGGGTACCTTTACCCTTTTTAGCACAAGGGTTACAAGGGCTCCCTTTTCTCTATGGAAATTAACAGCTTTTTTAATGTTTATGTCGGTCAATGCGTCACCACTTATGACGACAAAGGTTTCATCCAGAAATTCCTCGGCATTTTTAACGCTGCCCGCCGTCCCAAGGGGGGTATCCTCTATAAAATAATGCAATTTTGCTCCGTATTCAGAACCATCCCGGAAATAATCCTGTATTGCCTGTGGAAGATACTGGAGGGTTATTCCTATATCCTTAATTCCATACTTTTTCAACAGCTCTATACTATAGGTAATAACCGGTCTGCCCATAACAGGAACCATAGGCTTGGGTAAATCACAGGTAAGAGGCCGCAAACGGGAACCGGAACCTCCAGCCATAATAATCCCTTTCACCGTATCATCCTTTCTGAATTCATATTTAAATGCCTCTTCGTAATGGGTATGTTTAGTATATGGTTAGTATATGTATTGATAATACGGCTTATTCAAAACCTTATACTGACAAAAAATCGGTTTTGGGAATCTTATCGGCCGGTAGAACAACAAACCCCGATTCAACATCGGGGTTATTTCTGGCGACACTTTTCACAATATCCAAAGAATTTTACATTGTGATCTATTATGTCAAAGCGGTGCTTTTCCTTGATTTTCTCTTCCAACACATCAAGCAGATCTTCTTCAACCTCTATGACCTGTCCGCATTTCAGGCATATCAGATGATGGTGGTGATGATCTTCATCCGCCTGGCTTATTTCATAACGATTTTTCCCATCATCAAAATTATGCTTGTACAGAATACCCAGATCCTCAAACAACATCACGGTTCGGTACACGGTAGCCAAACCAATCTCGGGGCACATTTTTTTCACACTGTTGTATATCTCTTCCGTGCTCATGTGCCTGCCCTTGTTCTCCAGGATCACCTCTAGGGTAGATCTGCGCTGCGGCGTTAACCTGTAACCCTTTTCCTTAAGTATTTTTTTCACCCTGTTGATTTCGTTAGTCATAAATTCACTTCTTTCGATACATTTCAATATATATCGGTTACTGTATCTTATCCAGTTGAGACAGTATCTTATCGTTGAGAACCTTTATATAGGTTCCTTTCATGCCAAGTGAACGGGACTCAATAATGCCGGCGCTCTCCAGCTTCCTTAATGCATTAACTATGACCGAACGGGTAATCCCTTCCCGATCGGCAATTTTACTGGCCACCAAAAGCCCCTCGCTGCCTTTCAATTCCCTAAACACATGCTCTACTGCTTCGTATTCGGAATAGGACAGGGTCCCCATTGCCATTTCCACCATGGCCTTTTTGCGCTCATCCTCACACATTGACTCCGTCCTTCTGCGCATTATTTCCAAAGCCACTATCATTGCAGCATATTCAATTAATACCAGATCATCCTCCGTAAACTCCTCTTTATTTGTGCGTTCAAACACCATTGTCCCCAGCCTGTTTCCGCCATAATACAGCGGAGCTATTGTGACTGGGCAGCTTTCACCTTCGGTATTCAACATGTCAAAAACATTTTCCCTGGTAGTACGTATTTTCAAAAGACGGTTGTTATACTCGGCAGATACATTTGTCGATATTTCATCCTGTAGCTGGTCGGAACCATTCTCACCTCTTTGTAAATATGCATGGCCCAAAATGCAGCCTTTAACATCCAGAACCATAACACGGCATTCCAGCGTCTCACCCAAAGTATTGCATAATTGGTACAAATCAATACTGTCTGCCTGACCGCTTTGAAAAAACTGATTAAACCCTCTGATCCTTTCAAGTAAACTATCGGACATATCCGGACACTCCCTGCTGAATGTATTCTTAAAACAATAATACCCTGCCTAGAGAATAAACTTATGCAAATCATTCTGCTTCAATATATCCTGCAATACGTTTCTGACGTATTCCCTGTCAATAACCACCTTCTGGCCCGCCAGCTTATCGGCATTAAATGAGACATCTTCCATAAGCTTCTCCATTACGGTATACAGGCGGCGTGCACCTATATTTTCACCGGTTTGATTCATTATATAAGCAATGCCGGCTATTTCATCTATAGCATCCTCTGTAAATTCCAGGTCCACACCCTCAACCTTCAATAAAGCCACCTGCTGCTTTATAATTGCGTTTTCGGGCTGGGTTAGAATTCGCCTGAAATCTTCCTGTGTCAGGGCTTCCAGCTCAACTCTTACCGGAAATCTGCCCTGCAGCTCGGGAATAAGATCAGAAACCTTGGAAACGTGGAATGCACCGGCAGCAATAAACAGTATATAATCGGTTTTAACCGGCCCGTATTTTGTCATCACCGTAGTGCCTTCAACAATTGGCAGAATATCCCGCTGCACACCCTCCCGCGAAACATCGGGATTGCCGCTTGCTTCCCTCCCGGCGATCTTGTCAATTTCATCAATAAATATAATACCGTGCTGCTCCACAGCCGCAATGGCCTCTTCCACAACCTCATCCATATCTATAAGCTTCTGAGCTTCTTCCTGCTCAAATATCTTCCTGGCCTCCCGGACGCTTGTCTTTTTCTTCTTCATCCTCTTCGGGAATAAATTGCCAAATGCATCCTGAATCTGAATCATGATATCCTCGTTTCCTACACCGGGAATAAAGCCAAAGCCTGCGTATTTGGAATCCTCAACCTCAATTTCGATCACATTATCCTCAAGCAAACCGCTGCGCAGCCTTTGCCTTAGTTTTTCCCTGGTACTTGCCATTGTATCTTCGGCAGCATCGCCTTGTTCCTCTACATCGGGCTGTTCCTGCGGGAAAAACATTCCAAAAGGGCTTTGTGTCTTCTTCCTTTTCGGCGTTGGCAGAAGGGCGTCCAGTATACGGTTTTCAGCGGCCTGGGCAGCCTTTTCCTTCACCCGCTCCATCTTTTGGACCTTGACCATCCGTATTGCCTCTTCCACAAGATCCCTTACCATGGACTCAACATCGCGGCCAACATAGCCTACCTCAGTGTATTTGGTGGCCTCCACCTTAATAAAAGGAGCATTGACCAGCTTGGCCAGACGCCGGGCAATCTCGGTTTTTCCCACACCTGTAGGCCCCATTAGTATTATATTCTTTGGAGTGATCTCATCTCTTAACTCCGGATCAAGCTTGCTTCGGCGATAGCGATTTCTCAATGCAATGGCAACCGACCTTTTCGCCCTGTCCTGGCCTATGATATACTTGTCAAGCCGCTCAACTATCTCTTTCGGAGTAAAATTCCCACCGGTCAAGAGCCTTCCCTCCTATACTTCTTCCACATAGATATTGTTGTTGGTATAGACGCAAATCGAAGAAGCTATTTCCAAGGATTTTCTTACTATCTCAACGGGCTCCAGATCCGTATTCGCTATCAGGGCTCTGGCGGCCGCCAAAGCATAGTTTCCGCCCGAACCGATAGCAGCAATTTGGTCATCCGGCTCTATAACCTCGCCGGTACCGGATATTATGAGGAGATCCTTTGAATCTATAGCAATCAGCATTGCCTCCAACCTTCTTAGCACCCTGTCGGCGCGCCAATCCTTTGCCAGCTCGACGGCAGCGCGCTGCAGATTGCCCGAGTATTCCTCAAGCTTTGTCTCAAACTTCTCGCTCAGTGTAAAAGAGTCGGCCACCGAACCTGCAAAACCAACTACAATTCTGTTATGAAAAAGCCTGCGAATCTTGCGTGCTCCCTGCTTCATTATGGTGTTCTGACCAAAGGTTACCTGGCCGTCCCCGCCTATTGCGCCTTTGTTACCCTTTCTGACTGCAATGATGGTTGTCCCAGTAAACATATACCGGTTTCCCCTTCCCTTTCTGATTAAACACATAGATATTATCACAATATTTCAAAAAATTCAATATATTCCGCAATTTTGTAGTCCGATGTCGGCTTTAATCCTGCTTATAATTTCCAGTGATCTTTCGGAAAGCCTTATATTTCTTTCCCTTCGCGAACGGATTTTAACATCCAGGGGAGCTATTATTCCAAAGTTGACGTTCATCGGCTGAAAATCTTCAATATTGGGATCTGATATATAGTTTGCCAGTGCACCGATGGCGGTAGTGTCCGGAAAATATACGGGCTGACGGCCGTTAAGAAGCAAGCCTAAGGTGAGGCCGACCACCAAACCACTGGAAGCTGATTCCACATATCCTTCCACTCCGGTTATCTGCCCTGCAAAATATATATAAGGATTGTCCCTAAGCCGGTAATGGGAATTGAGTAGCTTGGGTGAATTTATATAGGTATTCCGATGCATGACGCCATACCGGACAAATTCTGCATTCTCCATGCCCGGGATCATTGAAAAAACTCGTTTTTGTTCACCAAACAGCAAATTTGTCTGAAAGCCAACCATGTTGTAAAGGGTGGCCATGCGATTATCCTGACGCAGTTGAACAACCGCGTAGGGTTCTTTGCCGGTCCTCGGATCACTAAGGCCAACGGGCTTCAGCGGTCCGAAACGCAGGGTATCAATACCTCTTTTGGCCATCACCTCTATTGGCATACACCCCTCAAACACCTTCTGATCTTCAAATTCCTTAAGGGCCACCGTGCGGGCATTGACAAGTTCATGCCAAAACCTCTCGTATTCTTCCTTGGTCATGGGACAGTTGAGATAATCCTCTCCCCTCCCGTATCTTGATGCTTTGAATATTTTCCCCAGATCCAGGGAATCTTTAACCACTATTGGTGCAGCTGCGTCGTAAAAGTAGAGATAGTCCCGCTTTACTATCCTTCTTATGGCATCGGATATGGCAGGTGAGGACAGAGGACCGGTAGCTATTACGGTATGCCTTCCCTCAGGGATGGCTCGCACCTCCTGGCGAATGACGGAGATGTTAGGATGTTTTTCAATTTTCTCGGTGATGTACCTGGAAAACATCTCCCGATCAACTGCCAACGCACCTCCTGCCGGCACCCGGCTTGCATCCGCCGCCTCTATTATGAGGGAACCCAATTCCCTCATCTCCTCCTTTAAAAGGCCCGAAGCATTCTCCAGCTTGTAAGAGCCAAGAGAATTGCTGCAAACCAATTCGCCCAGATTGGGTGTATTATGGGCGGGAGTCATCAGATTAGGCCGCATTTCATACAGTTCCACATAAACTCCTGCCCGTGCCAGCTGCCATGCAGCCTCGCAGCCAGCCAGGCCGCCGCCAATAATCATTACCCCGTTCTTCATGGCCATTATACCTTCTCCTCATACCCGCACTTCTTATTTGAACAGACGGCATACTCTTCCCAGTTTTTTCTTCTCCTTATTATCATGAAGGAGCCGCATTCCGGACACTTTTTTTCGGTAGGCATATCCCAGGAAACAAAATCACATTCAGGGTAATTATCACAGCCATAAAACTTCTTGCCCTTTTTGGTACGCCTTACCACTATCGCACCGCCACACTTAGGACAGTGAACGTCTATTTTTTCAACCAGGGGTTTGGTATTACGGCATTCAGGAAAATTGGGACATGCCAGAAATTTACCGTAACGACCCATTTTGATGACCATATTGGCTCCGCATTTATCACACTTAACGTCGGACTCTTCCTCACGAATCTCTATCTTCGATATTTCCTCATCGGCTTGTTTCAGCAAAGCCTGAAACGGTATATAGAATTCCCTCACTATCTCCTGCCAGTTCTTTTTGTTATCCTCAATCTCATCCAGCTGCTTTTCCATTTCGGCGGTAAATTTATAATCAACAATATCCGGGAAATATTCCATCATCAAATCATTAACAATAAAACCCAATTCGGTAGGTACAAGGTACTTCTTCTCCCGTACCACATAGCCGCGGGATATTATGGTTGACAGGGTCGGTGCATAGGTACTGGGCCTCCCTATACCCATCTCTTCCAGTGCACGTACCAATGATGCCTCGGTATATCGGGGAGGAGGTTGTGTAAAGTGTTGTTCGGGAATCAGTTTCTTTAGATCCAGCCTCTCTCCCTCACTCAATTCGGGCAGCTTTATATCCTTCTCCTTATCTTCGGATTCGTTATCGCTTCCCTCCAGATATACCACGGTGTGTCCGGGGAATATCTTTCGGGAACCGCTTGCTCTAAACAGATATTCATTTCCTGTAATATCCACCGTCACAGTCTCGTAAAGGGCGGGAGTCATCTGACTGGCCAGGAAACGCTCGTATATCAGGCGATACAATCTGTACTGATCCCGGTTCAGCGAATCCTTGATTGCCTCGGGTTCCCTCAGTATAGATGTAGGTCTTATAGCTTCATGGGCATCCTGAGTTCCTCTCCTGGATCTGTATTGATTGGGTTTATCAGGAACATACTCCTTCCCATACCTGTCCCTTATGAATTCCAACGCCTCTTTCTGCGCCTGTTCGGATATACGCGTGGAATCGGTACGAATATAGGTTACCAGGCCGACCGCCCCTTCGCCCTTGATTTCGATTCCTTCATACAGCTGTTGCGCAATCATCATGGTTTTTTGAGTGCTAAATCCCAACTTTCGATAGGCTTCCTGCTGTAGTGTGCTGGTAATAAAAGGAGGCGGCGCTCCCCGCTTTTTGGTGCCCCGCTTAATGCTAAGCACATGGAATTCTGCATCCTGCAATTCCTTAATTAAAGCCGTCGCCTGTTCTTTGTCCTTTGGAGTTATCTTGTTATCCTTCGTCCCATAAAAGTTTGCTTCAAACATCTGCGTATCGCCGCGTTTTGTAAACTTTCCGGTTATAGTCCAGTATTCCTCCGGTGTAAACTCCTGTATCTCCCTCTCCCGCTCGCACACCATTCTGGTAGCAACTGACTGGACACGTCCGGCGCTTAATCCCTTTTTCACCTTGCGCCACAGCAGCGGGCTAATAGTATACCCCACCACCCTGTCCAGAACCCTTCTTGCCTGTTGGGCATCAACCAAATGCATATTAATTGCCCTTGGATACTTAATGGCATTTTTAATAGCCTGCTGAGTAATTTCGTTAAACTCTATTCTGCAAGTTGAAGACGGGTCAATATCCAGCAGATGGGCGATATGCCACGATATTGCTTCCCCTTCCCGGTCCGGGTCGGTAGCCAGGTAAACCCTGTTTGCGTTTTGGGCTTCCTTTTTTAACTTCTTTATTATTTCCCCTTTTCCGCGTATGGTTATATATTTTGGCTCAAAATCGTTTTCAATGTCCACGCCCAGCTGGCTCTTGGGCAGATCTCTCACGTGACCCATTGAAGCTTCAACGTTGTAGCCCTTTCCTAAAAACTTTTTAATGGTTTTTGCTTTGGCAGGGGATTCCACAATAACTAAATTCTGTGCCACATTATCCCTCCATTCAGTTCATCCAGCATTTAACGAATTTTCCTCCCGGTAATTGTTTAACTATCCCTTTCATCTCTAATATGGTAAGGATAGCGTTTAACTTGCTTACTTCAAGTTCTGTTATGGCAACGAGTTCTTCCAATTGTTTCTCACCATCCTCAAGAGCATTATACACCTGGGTCTCGAAAATATCCAGCTGATACGCTTCCTGCGTGGGTCTGTCAGCAATCGAATTCCCTGCCAGCCCAAACTCTTCCAGTATATCTTCAGGACATGTTACCAGTTTTGCTCCTTCTTTTATCAATTGGTTTGTTCCGATACTGTAGGGGCTGGTAATATTGCCCGGAATAGCATACACATCCTTCCCCTGTTCAAGGGCAAAATCACAGGTGATCAGCGCGCCGCTTCTGTTGCCAGCTTCGACTACCAGAACAGCCTGGGACAGCCCGCTGATTATTCTGTTTCTTGCAGGAAAATTGCCGGGAGCACACTGTGTACCCGGCGGATATTCGCTTACCAGAGTTCCATACTCCTCCATCTGGCGAAACAAGCCCTTGTTTTCTCTTGGGTAAATAACATCAACACCGCATCCAAGCACTCCGATTGTATATCCTCTCGCTTTAATTGCTCCCCTGTGAGCCATGGAGTCGATCCCTCTGGCCAGCCCGCTTATTACAGTAAAGCCGGCCTCCGACAGTTCATAGGCAAATTTTTCAGCCATTTGCCGGCCGTATTCCGATGTTCTTCTAGAGCCAACAATGGCTATCATGGAAGACGTTTCCTTCAGCGGTTTACCTTTGCAGTAAAGCACCGCCGGCGGATCGTATATGTTCTTCAAAATCTTAGGATATTCATCATCAATAAAAGTTATTACTTTAATATTCAAATCTTCATTTATTTTTTGGGCCTTTTCCAAATATACCGACTTTTTATATTTAATAATATTCTGTACGGCCTTGCTGCCAATAAACCTGCTTGCTTCCCTCAAATCATCGTAGCTGCTTTCCCAAACGCTTTTCGGACTCCCGAACATATCTATTAGAGAAAAAAATCTCTTTGAGCCTATTTCGGGTATGCTCGACAACCATATCCAGTATACCCTGGCCTGGACTTCATCCACCGCTTTTCTCCTCCTGATGTACAATGCTTCCCTATCTATGATACATTTCGCATAATAATGAGTCAAGCAGGAATTCCCATAAGGAGCTGCAATGTGGTCCTGAGAAGTGTTGACACAGCATGGTTGTTTGCAGAATATTAATCTTTGCAGAATACGATTCCAATCACTGGAGCTCCAAGGCAAGCTACATAATATTCTGCACATAATGCCATTAATAGAAGAATATTATTCCGCTCGCTGATGCTCAAGGCTAAGAACCTGTACCGCTCGCTTCGGGCCTCCACCAAAACTCGCTATCGCTCAAACATTGGTTCCGGCTTCCCTTCGCTTCGCTTACAGGTCCTAAGCCTTTTCGTAAGGCGAGCTCCACAATATTCTTCGTACAACATCTTCTCGACAGTCTAATGAAGATCGTGCGACTCATAATGTGCTTTTGCAAAATACTATTCCAACCACTGGAGGTCAAGATGATTTTCATGATATTCTGCAAATATGCCGTTTATCTGAATACCTTAATAGTGTCGTTGACGATATAATGATAAAATAGTAATATATAGATAGTTTGTTCTATTTCTTCTTGTCCGACATAAGGATTTGCCAACCTTTCAAAGAGGAGAAATGTCAAGGTGTATACAGGAGAAAACAAGTTGGTCATCCCGTATAATTCAGATGATGGCAAGCCCTTTGAAGACATCAATATGTGGAACATGGGCTACAAGCTTGTGGCTGGAATCGATGAAGCCGGTCGGGGCCCTTTGGCAGGCCCGGTAGTAGCCGCATGTGTCATACTTCCGAAAAATGAGCTGCCCGACGGCATATTGGATAAAAATAACAATATCAGGGACTCCAAAAGGCTTTCCCCTGCCCAAAGGGAAAGTCTCTATCAAATCATCATGTCTTCAGCCATTGCAGTTGGAATAGGCCGGGTTGGTCCCGAACAGATAGATGAAATAAACATCCTGAATGCTACCCGTATTGCTATGGAACAGGCAATACACAATTGCAGCTGTCAGCCCGACTGTGTATTGATTGATGCGGTTGAGCTGTACAATTGTCCCTTTCCCCAGTATTCGTTTACAAAAGGTGATATCCGCTCCCTGGCAATAGCCGCTGCCTCAATAATAGCAAAGGTTACCAGGGATCGGGAGATGGCGGAGTGGGCACTTAAATATCCCGAGTATGGATTTGACAGCCACATGGGCTACGGCACCAAACAGCATATTGAATGCATCCAAAGATTTGGCCTGTCCCCCATACACCGCAAAAGCTTTTGCAAAAAAATCATAATCGGTAATTCAAAACAGGCATAGAAGGATGTTCTCAAATGCGAGGAGGCACACCGATGAACCGCAAAGAGCTGGGTAGGTGGGGGGAAGAGATGGCAAGCCAGTATCTCATCCATGAGAAAGGCTATCACATTATTGACCGCAATTATCGGTGCCCGATAGGGGAGATAGATTTGGTGGCAATTTACCAAAAAACCCTTATATTCATCGAAGTAAAGACCCGTCGCTTTTTGAGCTTCGGGTTGCCAGCCGAGTCGGTAACCCGCAATAAACAAAGGAAATATCATTTGCTTTCTCAATATTACATGAAGGAAAAGGGACTTTACGATCTTGACTGCCGGTTTGACATCGTTGAAGTATTTGCGAGACCGGATGGCTCATGTAATCTTAACCATATAATAAATGCATTCTAATGCTTTAGCAAAACATGGTTTTCCCGTCATACTCCGTATATATGACAAATACTTGCTTTAGCGAAGGGGGATCATTTTGCTAGCCAAGGTTAGAAGTGCAGGATTATTTGGAATCGATGGATATATCATAGAAGTGGAAGTCGATATCTCCAGCGGGTTGCCTTTTTTCGACATTGTAGGGTTGCCCGACCCGGCAGTAAAGGAATCAAGAGAGCGGGTAAGAGCTGCCATTAAGAACAGCGGCCTTGAGTTTCCTGTGAAACGCATCACGGTAAACCTTGCGCCTGCAGACACAAAAAAAGAAGGTCCCGCTCATGATCTGGCAATCGCAGTTGCCATACTCCTGGCCACCGAACAAATTCCATGTCATCCCCTGGCCGACAGCATCTTTTTAGGCGAACTTTCATTGGATGGCAGTATCAGACCCATACACGGAGTGCTGCCCGCCCTTCTGTCGGTCAAGGATCAGATTAAAAGCGTAGTCCTTGCTCCCGAGAATGCAGCCGAAGCAAGTCATGTAAAGGAAATTGGCATCTATCCTGTAAGCACCTTAAACGAGCTTGTCTCCATATTCAAAAATGAATCCCAACCGGCACCGTACAAAAAGGTTCACACCCTGGGGGATCATATCCTTCACAATACTATCGAAGACTTCGCCGATGTTAAAGGCCAGGAAGGAGCCAAACGGGCCCTTGAGATCGCAGCAGCCGGTGGACACAACGTGCTCATGACGGGGCCCCCCGGTTCAGGCAAAACCATGCTGGCGCGAAGGCTGCCGTCAATACTTCCCGAACTCACCTATGAGGAATCCCTTGAAATAACCAAAATATACAGTGCTGCCGGCCTTCTTGATCCATCTGAAGGGCTTATCAACCATCGCCCTTTCCGCTCTCCCCATCATACCATTTCCACTGCTGCTCTTATAGGCGGAGGCAGAATCCCTCAGCCCGGCGAAATCAGTCTGGCCCATCATGGTGTGCTGTTTTTGGACGAGCTTCCCGAGTTTCGAAGGGATGTATTGGAAGCTCTTCGGCAACCGCTGGAAGACGGAATCGTCACCATATCCCGTTCCAACGGCACTGCTGTATTCCCTGCTTCTTTCACCCTTATAGGTTCCGCCAATCCATGCCCCTGCGGCTTTTTCGGTGATAGAACAAGAGAATGCCTGTGTACCCCGATACAGATTAGCAGGTATCTAGGAAGAATATCAGGTCCTCTTATGGACCGTTTTGATATCCAGATAGAAGTCCCAGCTATTTCCTTTGAAGAGCTGAGCGCCAATCGTCCTGGTGAAAATTCGGCTTCCATCAGAGCCAGGGTTAACAGTGCAAGACGTGTACAAATTGAACGGTATAAAAACGAGGGGATATTTTATAACTCACAGCTCAATTCAAAGCTGATCGATAAATACTGCCGCATTAATGCCAGCCAGCGAAAAATGATGCAAAAAGCCTTTGTCTCACTGAATCTAAGTGCCAGAGCCTACGGCAGGATATTGAAAGTAGCCCGCACAATAGCCGATCTGGAAGGAGTTGAAAATATACAGGATCATCACCTGGCAGAAGCAATTCAATACAGAAAGCTGGATCGCCAGTTTTGGATATGAGTATACAAAGCACCTTTTTGCTTGAGCCATAAATATTACGGGGTTTCAAGGGTAATGCATCCCAGCTTGCCTGAACGGAAATCGCTCAACAACTGCTTTGCCCCTCTTTCCAAATCCGGGGTTCCGCCTGAACGAATCCAACCCTGATTTTTACATATGGCCTCCAAGAGATGATATCCTTTTAAACCCTCTGTATTCTCAAGTTTATATCTGGTAACAAGCGGCTGGGGATACAGGTCCATAACCACATCCAGAAATGTACCGGCCAGTTCCACAAGATCTATAATGTCGTCCCTTATTGAGCCTATAAAGGCAAGGTTTCGCATTGCACTTTGATCATCGGCTTTGGGCCACAGAAGACCGGGGGTATCCAGCAGATCTATAAAGGGATGTATCTTCACCCATTGCTTACCCCTTGTCACACCCGGCCTGTCCTCGGTCCGGGCCTTTGCTCCTCCGGCCAGCCCGTTGAACAAAGTGGATTTGCCAACATTGGGAATCCCGACTACCATTATCCGTATGGTCTTTCTTATGCCCTTTTTCTCTTTAATATCATTGTGCTTTTCCTCGGCCATCTGTATGATGGTTCTCTTTAATTCCCTTATATCGGCAGACTTAAGGCAATTGATGGCTTGTCCCCTTATTCCCTGCTCCCTGAAATGTTCAATCCATTCCCGTGTTTTGACGGGATCGGCCAAATCCTTTTTGTTAAGCAGTATCATGCGTTCCTTGTTTCTGCTCAACAACTCGAAATCCGGATTTGCACTGCTCTTTGGTATACGGGCATCCCGCAGCTCTATAACCAGATCAACAAGCCTGATATTCTCCTTTATTATTCTCTTGGCTTTGCTCATATGTCCAGGATACCAGTGAATCCTCAAAGCCATACCCTTTCTCCTCTAATCAAAGATGGTTATTAAGCGGACAGGCCAAATCCTAAGTTTGGCTTTACCAATTATATTGTCTATTGGTACGAAGCCGACGTGGGAATCTCTGCTGTCCCTACTAAAATTCCGATTATCTCCCAATGCAAAAATAGTCCCTTCGGGGACAACGGTTTTTGGGTATTCTCCCATGATAGGTTCTGAAATATACGGCTCCACCAGTTCCTTATCATTAACATATACCTTTCCGTCCCTTATCTCAACACTGTCCCCTTCCACTCCGATCACCCTTTTGATGTATCTGACTTTCGGATCATCGGGGTTTTTAAACACCACTATGTCCTTATATTCTGGCTTCTTAAACTTATAACTCAGCTTTGTTACGATAATCCGATCCCCCGATTTCAAAGTGGGATTCATTGACTGGCCTTCCACCAGAACAACATCAAATACAAAGAAACGAAACAGAAAGGCAATCAGCAGGGCAATAACAATGGATTCCAGCCACTCGTAAAGTTCACTTCTCCTTTTGTTCACCTTTAATCCACCCATCTGACAAAAAATAAGCATATATCAATGGAATATGGGACTGATTTCAGTCCCATATTGTTATCCGTATTATCATGCTTTAAAACCTTTTCTCTTTTATCTTTGCAGCCTTGCCAATCCTGTCTCTTAAGTAGAACAGCTTAGCCCTACGTACCTTACCTCTCCTTATTACCTCAATTCGATCGATCATGGGAGAGTGTACTGGGAATGTTCTCTCCACCCCAACGCCGTAAGAAACCCTTCGTACTGTAAAGGTTTCATTGATGCCGCCATGCTTTTTTTGAATAACAATTCCCTCAAAAGCTTGAAGCCTCTGCCGATTTCCCTCAACAACCTTGACAAAAACTCTTACGGTATCGCCCACATTAAATTGGGGGATATCTTCCCGAAGCTGCTGATTCTCTATCATTTTAATAACATCCATAATTTCGTTCAACCTCCTTCCCGCTCAACACGCCTTCATATAAAGCCATATCCTTGTACCAAATGCAACCACAACGACAATTATAGCATATACCATCTTTGATAGCAATAAACAATTTCCATGCTCAGAGAACTCCAAGCTCCTGCCGTATTTCTCTAAGCAGCTCTTTTTCATGGGGTGATAACTCGGCCTCATTTATCAAATCGGGCCTTTTTATAAAGGTGTTTCGCAGGCTTTCCTTCATCCTCCACCGTTCGATCTCCCGATGATTCCCTGATAGCAAAACTTCCGGCACGGTGTAGCCCTCATATTCCTGTGGCCGGGTATATTGTGGATATTCCAGTAAACCTCTTGAGAAAGACTCATTTTTGACAGACTCCGGATTGCCCAGTACACCTGGCACAAGACGGGCTACACAATCAATCAGCACCATGGCAGGTATTTCACCACCAGTAAGGATGTAATCACCTATGGAGATTTCAAGATCAACAAATCTGTCAATCACCCTCTGGTCTATTCCTTCATAGTGCCCACACACCACAACAATATGGGATTCCTGCGACAATTGCCTGGCCACCTCCTGATTAAGGACCTTCCCCTGGGGTGACATAAGGATTACAGTGCTTTTATAGCCATTGCTGCCGGAAAGGACGTGGCCGATGGCATCAAATAAGGGCTGAGGAGCCAGTATCATTCCGTGGCCGCCACCATAGGGATAATCATCCACCTGCTTATGCTTATTCTTGGCAAAATCCCTTATGTTGTATACATTGATGGTCAATATCCCATTTTGTATGGCCCTTCCGATAATGCTGGTGGATAGCACCGGAGCAAACATCTCCGGAAAAAGGGTAAGAACATCAATCTTCATCGGGCAACAATCCCTCCATTTCCCCCGCATTAATCCTTATCTTTCTATCCACCAGATCAACTTCGGTGACTACCTTTTTCAACGCCGGTACCAATACTTCTCTGCCGCTCTCGTTCCTCACAATATACACATCATTGCTGCCGGTCTGCAGCACTTCATGAACATGCCCCAAAAAGCGACCATCGTCAGTCTCTACCGAACAACCAATAATATCGGCTATATAGTAGGTATCCTCAGGCAGAGATAACACATCCTCCCTCGGAATCCATAGATACTGGTTTCGCAGGGTTTCAGACTGGTTTCTGTCTTCAAACCCGTCCAGCTTAAGTATCACAAAATTTCTGCCGTATTTCCTGCTTACGATCTTCAACGGCTTGTACTCATTGCCCCTCTTCAAAAAAACCCAGTCCAGCTTGTCAAACCTATACATATCATCGGTAAGCGGTTCCACCTTTAGCTCACCCTTAATGCCGTGGGGCTTTAAAACATAGCCGACTGAAAGATACTCAGGCAATCCCATTGGTACCGAGCCTCCCATAGCACCGAACCCATTTACCCTTTTCCATCTTATTTAAGATGAGTTTGTTATATAATCTCAACCATAACCTTTTTCTTCTCTTTAACGGCTGCAGCTTTAACAATGGTCCTGATGGCCTTCGCAATTCGTCCCTGTTTACCGATAACCTTTCCCATATCTTCAGGTGCAACCCTTAATTCTATGATTATTGATTGCTCGCCCTGAACTTCATTGACGCTCACCTGTTCGGGATTATCAACCAATGACTGAGCTATGAACTTGACCAATTCTCCCATACTGTAACACCCCTCACTACAGTGATTAAGCATTTTATTGGATCACTCCGGATTTTTTTAACAGTGCTCTTGCCGTATCGGTAGGCTGAGCGCCCTTGCTGAGCCAGTTCTTGGCTTTCTCAACATCAATTTTAATCTCCTCTGGCTTGGCAACCGGATTATAGTAACCTATTTCCTCTATGAACCTCCCATCCCGCGGTGACCTGGAATCAGCCACTACCACACGATAATGGGGGGCTTTTTTGGCACCCATCCTCTTTAGTCTGATTTTTACCGCCACATTTCCACCTCCGTTATTCTTTAATGTATATTTGCAACTGATAGGATCTATCAGTTATAAGCTAAAAGAATGGCAATGGGAATCTTCCCCGTTTTATCGATCTCTCAATGCTGGACATCTGTTTCATCATTTTCCTAAATTGCTCGAAGGTTTTCAAAAGCCTGTTTACATCCTGTACGCTGGTTCCGCTGCCCATAGCAATTCGTTTTTTCCGGCTGGCATTGATAATCGAAGGATTTTGGCGTTCTTCCCGTGTCATGGATTGAATAATGGCTTCCGTTCTTATCAGCTCCTTCTCATCCAAACCGCCTGCAGCTGAAAGCTTACGCATATCAACACCAGGCAGCATACCGACAATATCAGTTAGTGAACCCATATTCCTAAGCTGTTGCATCTGTTCCAAAAAATCCTCCAAGGTAAACTGCTGCTGCCTGAGCTTTTTTTCCAGCTCTTCGGCTTTCTTTTCATCAATTGCTGCCTGGGCCTTGTCAATAAGGGTAAGAATATCACCCATTCCGAGAATCCGCGATGCCATCCTGTCCGGATAAAAAGGTTCAATATCGGTTAGCTTCTCACCCATTCCCACATACTTGATAGGTTTTCCGGTAACTGCTTTCACCGACAGGGCAACACCGCCCCGGGTATCTCCATCCAGCTTGGTCAGTATTACTCCATCCAAGCCCAAACGTTCATCAAAGCTCTTCGCCACATTCACGGCATCCTGCCCGGTCATGGCATCAACCACAAGTAGTATTTCATGGGGTTCTACGCTTGTCTTAAGCCTGGACAGTTCATCCATCAATTCCTCATCTATGTGCAGCCTGCCGGCAGTGTCAATGATGACCACATCTTTCTGTTCCTTTTTTGCCAGCGACAAGGCTTCCTTGGCAATCTGAACCGGTTCCTTCTGCCCCCGCTCAAATACGGGGACACCAACTTTATCTCCTACCACCTGAAGCTGCTTTATTGCAGCCGGCCGGTAAATGTCACAGGCAACCAACATCGGATTCCTGCCCTGATTCTTTAACAGTCCGGCCAATTTGGCGGCAGTAGTAGTTTTCCCCGAGCCATGCAAGCCTACCATCATAACAACGGTAGGCTGATTTGATGCAAAATTGATTTTGCTCTGCACACCGCCCATCAGGGCCGTAAGCTCCTCATTAACAATCTTTACTACCTGCTGCCCCGGCGTTAAGCTCTGCATTATCTCATGTCCCACTGCCCGCTCGGTGACCTTCTTTACAAAATCCTTAACCACCATATAGTTAACATCGGCCTCAAGAAGGGCCAATCTAACTTCCCGCATGGCTTCCTTTACATCTTTCTCGCTCAATTTCCCTTTACCGGTTAAGCGCTTCAAAGCGGCTTGCAGTTTGCCCGTTAACCCTTCAAATGCCATCATTCAACCTCCCAATCCATGTATCACCAAGCGTCAAAAGCTTCTGACGGATATCAAGAAGCCTTCGCCTTATGCTGTCAGGAGAATCAGCAAAATCATCATCCGATAGCCTTGATATATATTCCAGCTCCTCCAGGATGCTCTCTATTCCCCTCTCCAGCTCAGACCATTTCGTGTAGTAGTTTAGCTTTTTATCCAGCTTATACAGGGATCTTTCCCCTCTTTTGATCAGATCATGAACACCCTGCCTGCTTATGTTGCGGGCTTCAGCAATTTCGGCCAGGGAAAGATCATGGTTATAGTATAGGTCCAGCACATCCCGCTGTTTTGATGTCAGCAATTCGCCGTATAAGTCCAGCAGAATTGCCACTTCAGCTAACTTCTCCATATATCCTCCTGCTGTAAAGTCTTTCTACTTTACACGGACAATCATGATTATACTATGGATAGGACGATTAATCAAGCAGGATTTTTTGTTATGCGTCCTCAAACAGAGCATCCACAAAACTCTTTGCATCGAAGGGCTGTAAATCGTCAATGCCCTCTCCAACGCCGATAAACCTTATGGGTATATCCAGTTCATTTTTTATGGCAACCACAATTCCGCCCTTCGCTGTGCCATCCAGCTTTGTCATTGCAATGCCGGTAATATTGACGCTTTCCTTGAATAGTCTTGCCTGGGAAAGGGCGTTTTGACCCGTGGTGGCATCCAGTACCAGCAGAACTTCTTTTTGGGCTTCAGGAAATTCCCGCTCGATTATCCTGTCGATCTTGGAAAGCTCGTTCATTAAGTTCTTTTTAGTATGCAGCCTACCAGCGGTATCGCAGATCAGCACATCGTTCTCCCGGGCCTTTGTAGCCTGAATGGCATCAAAAACAACTGCCCCCGCGTCCGCCCCTTCCGTGTGCCGTACAATCTGACAGCCCGCACGATTTGCCCATATTTCCAGCTGTTCAATGGCAGCCGCCCGGAAGGTATCTCCCGCCGCCATCAGTACCCTCTTTCCTTGATTCTGAAATAAATGGGCTAATTTCCCAATTGTGGTGGTCTTACCCACCCCATTTACCCCAACCACAAGAAAAATAGCCGGAAATCTCAAATCAAAGTCCTTATCATTGTTCCTCAATATATCCATCATCTCTTCTTTTAAAACAAGCTTGACCTTTTCGGCTTCCTTTATTTTTTCAGCATCTACCCGCTCCCGGATCCGATCCATCAGTCGCATGGAAGTGCTTACCCCTACATCCGCCAGTATGAGCAATTCTTCCAGCTCTTCATATAGATCCTCATTTACTTCGCCGTGGTACTTCAGAAGCTGATCTATACGGGCGGTGATGCTCTTGCGGGTCTTGTTCAAACCTGTTTTGAGCTTTGCAAATAACCCCTTATTATCCATAAATATGTTTACTCTCCTTTATAAAGTATATTGATTGAATGAACTATCAACTGGCCCTGTCCTCCAAACGGACCGAAACAAGATTGGATATGCCCTTCTCCTCCATGACTATGCCATACAGTACATCCGAAACCTGCATGGTATTCCGCCTATGGGTTATGACAATAAACTGGGTATCCCGGGAAAACTCTTTTATAAATCGGCCCAGATTATCCAGGTTACCCTCATCCAGCGATGTCTCAATTTCATCGAGTACGCAGAAGGGGGTTGGTTTCCGCTTTAATATAGCAAACAAAATGGCAATGGCCGTAAGGGCTTTTTCACCTCCGGAAAGGAGTGAGAGGCTTTGCAGCTTTTTGCCGGGCGGTTGGGCGACAATTTCGATGCCGCTACCCAGTATATTCGACTGATCTTCGAGGATCAACCGGGCTGTGCCACCGCCGAACAGCTTGGAGAATACCTCCTGGAAATGCTGGTTTATCAATTCAAACTCCTGGCTGAACTTCTCCTCCATTTGCTTAGTTATGTACCTTATAACCCGGCTCAAATCCTCCTTGGCTTCTATCAGATCCCTCTTTTGAGCCTCAAGAAATTCGTAGCGTTCTTTTACTCTTTTGAATTCATCAATTGCATTGACATTGACTTCCCCCAGGGCCGCCATTTGTTCCTTTATCTTTTGAATCTCACTGTTTATACTGCTCAACTTTATGCTGTCTCTGACGTAGCTGATAGCTGTGTTATAGGTTATCCCGTACTCTTCCCACATATTATTCAGCAAATTCTCCAGCTCAGCCTCCAATCTGGACAGCTGGACCTCATAATGGTGCTTCTTCTCAACTATTCCTCCGATGAGTTGGGTTTCATCCCTTATCCTAAGCTCCAAAGCTTCCATCTGGGCGTTATATTCAGCCAATTCCCTTTCATTCTTCTCCAGCATACCGCAAAGCTCGTCCAGCTCTTCCTGCCGGTTATTAATATCCCTTTGGATCTCCTTCAAAGCAGTTTTCAATTTTTCCGCCTCAATAACATTGTTCCTAATCTGCTCCCGTTTTTTATCTATACTCTCCTGGCAACGCACTATATCCGACTCAAGATATTTTATCTGCTGGTTCAAAGCCGCTCCTTTGTGCTCCAGCGAAGCAAGTTCCACCCTTATCTCGGAGATCTGTCCTTCCAGCTCTTGTTTTAGCTTTACACTCTTCCTTAAATGCAAATCCTCGCTTTCCAGCAGGTTTTGTACCCCGGTATTTTGCGCTTCCAGGCAGCTGATCTCTTCAAGCTGTTTTTCAATCATACTCCGGACTTGTTTTAATTCATCGTCCTGCTTTAGGGCATTGTCCCGCAGCTCCATCAGCTCTTTCTCAATTTTCTGCAATTCCGACGACAAATGCTGAGCCCTTTCCTCTTCGGCTGTCCTTATTAGCTCTAACTCCTGCAGCAGTTCCTCATCTCTGCCCAACTTATTTTCAAATTCCTCCCGTTCCCTCTCCTTTTCCCGCAGCATGGCCTGCTGTTGGGCAACGGAACTCTCTTCATTCTTAATAGCTGCCTGAAGTTCTGAAATCTCCCGCTTTCTGCCGAGCAGACCTACACTCCTCTGCCCGCTGCTTCCGCCGCTTATCGATCCCCCCGGATGCAAGATATCCCCTTCCAGCGTCACTATTCTGAAGGAGTAGCCATATTTTTTCGCCATGGCTATTGCATGATCCAGGGTTTCAGCTACAACAACCCGGCCAAGAAGGTTTTCAAATATTCCGGTATATCTTGGATCACATTGTATAAGCTGAGAAGCTATGCCTATACAGCCGGGCATGGTAAGAGCCCCTTTCTCACTTTGCGTTAATCCCCTTGGCCGAACCGAAGATATGGGAAGGAAAGTGGCCCGTCCGGATTTATTTCTTCTCAAAAACTCTATTATATACTTGGCATCCTCTTCAGACTCGGTAACAATATTTTGTAGGCTGCTTCCAAGAACCATCTCAATGGCAAGCTCATATTCCTTGGGCACTTCGATGAGCTCTGCCACAACGCCGCATATCCGATCGGCCAAAGCCCTATCCCGCCTGCTGGCTTCAAAAATGCGATAAACAGCTCTGTTAAAGCCTTCGTAGGATTTTCTCATGTCCATGAGCAACTGAAGCCTGGACTTCATGCCCTCGAGCCTTTGTTTCCTAGTTTGAAGGGATGTATACAGCTCTGCTGCGTCTTTCTTATTATTGTCTATTTTTTTCTTTAAGTCATCACAACGATCGGCTATATTTTGCTTCTCAAGCCATATGGAATCCAGCCTTTCCTTTATTTGTCGTTCATTGGATTCTAGCCTGGCTTTTTCATCGGTTTTTTTCTCGATCAGCTTTCGGGTATTGTTGTATAATTCCAGCAAATTATCGCTTCTTGCCTGGTTCTTTATGATATTGTTTCTATATTCGGCAATTTTATTAAGGATTTGTGCAGCGTCCTTACGCCGGCTTTCGGCCTGCTGTTGCTTATGGGAAAGCTCGTCCTGGAGCCGTGCGGCTTTTAAGTTCAATTCTGCCAGTTTTATCTTTTTTGTTTCAATCATACTATCATTTTCCATCTTTTTACGAAGATGGGTGTCTATCTCAGCCTGCTTTGTCTCTATATATATCTCCTGTTCCCTTATTTCAGCCTCAAGCCTCTGATTGTCCCTCAAGTACTGGCTGATCCTCTCATCCAACAATCGTATTTCATTCTTTGCCCTTTCGATCCCTCTGTCGAGCTCATGCCGGCTCTCAATATGATTTTGGATTTCCTCCCGCAGATTCTCAATTTTCTCGTGTAGAATATGCTGTGCTTGTTCATCCAGGTTTAGTTGCTCTCTGTGATTGGCTATCTCTCTGTCAAGAAGTTCAACCTGTTCCTTTATGTCCTTTATCCTGCTGACATGTCTGTCATATTGGGCAACAAATCTGTTTATCTCCAGAATTTTTAAGCGTTCTCGCAAATCCAAATACTGCTGAGCTATACGGCTCTGAGATTCCAGGGGTATCAGCTGCTGATGCAACTCAGCCAGTATATCCTCCACCCGCACAAGGTTTTCCTGAGTTTTTTGCAGCTTCTTGCAGGCCTCATCCCGACGCAGCTTGTATTTCATTATACCGGCAGCCTCTTCAAAGATCTCCCTTCGACTTTCGGAATGCATGCTGAGGATCTCCTCTACCCGACCCTGCCCTATAATGGAATAGCCATCCCTTCCAATGCCAGTATCCACAAACATCTCGATGATGTCCTTTAAACGGCACGGAGAACGGTTTATATAGTATTCACTTTCACCGGAGCGAAAAACCCTGCGGGTCACCGATACCTCAGAAAATTCGGCAGGCAGTGCTCCATCGGAATTATCTATTACAAGGGTCACCTCAGCAAAACCAAGGGGTTTTCTGGTCTGGGTTCCGGAAAAAATTACATCTTCCATTCTTCCACCACGCAGGGTTTTAGGGCTTTGTTCCCCTAAAGCCCAGCGTATAGCATCAGCTATGTTGCTCTTGCCACTGCCATTCGGACCGACAATTGCGGTTATTCCCCTGTCAAACTCAATAACAACCCTGTTGGCAAAGGATTTAAAACCGTAGATTTCCAGTCTTTTTAAATACAAATTACAGCACCTCTTTACTTTTGCATATCCTTCAGAGCATTCTGGGCAGCCTGCTGCTCGGCCTCTTTCTTGCTTCTTCCCGTACCCTCACCTATCAGGCGGTTCCCATGAAATACCTGGGCATAAAAGATTTTATCATGATCAGGACCTGAATCCTTCACAATACGGTACTCAATATGATCATACGAACTCTGCTGGAGTATCTCCTGCAAATCGGTCTTATAATCCTTCAGACCCCTGCCCTGCATAACTTCCGATATACCTTGTCCCAGGCTGTTAAGGACAAAGGTTCTGGCATGTTCCAAACCTCCATCCAGATACACAGCGGCTATTATAGATTCCAGAGCATCCGCCAGGATCGAATCCCGGTTGCGTCCGCCGCTGTTCTCCTCCCCTCTGCCCAGAAGTATATATCGCCCCAGATTAATACGCCTTGCTGCATCCGCCAGCGAGGCTTCAGATACAATTACGGCTCTCGCCTTGGTCAAACGTCCTTCCGAGAGCTGAGGATAGTTCAAATACAGATATTCGCTTATCACCATATTCAATACCGTATCACCCAAGAATTCGAGCCTTTCATTATGCTGCATTTTCGGTCTGTGCTCATGCGCATGGGAAGAATGGGTTAATGCGGTATTCAAAATACCCTTGTCTTTAAAAGTGTAGCCGATGGCCTTCTCCAACTCTTCCAGCTTACGCCTCCTGTTTTCATTGATTATCATATATGGCTCCTTTCCCTTGCTCAGCGCTCTCTTATTCAATAGGAAAAACTGCTGCTTTCCGGGCCGGTTCCTATGCTAGATTATATTGTGGAACCACAGTTTGTCAAGCCAAAAAAATAGAGCCTTAGGCTCTACGGGTGTATGGAATCCAGTCTTTGACTCTGAAGCAGGCTATCCGGTGTATCTTTTTACCAGTATACAGGCATTATGTCCGCCGAAACCGAATGAATTTGATAGGGCATATTCAATTTCCCAAGCCCGCCCCTGATTGGGCACATAATCCAAATCACACTCGGGATCAGGGAAGGTATAATTTATGGTGGGAGGAACAAACTGTTCAGCAATCGCTTTTACCACCGCTATCGCCTCTACTCCTCCCGCAGCACCCAGCAGATGCCCCGTCATTGATTTGGTAGAGCTAACGGCCAATTTATACGCATGTTCCCCAAATACATCCTTAATTGCTTTGGTTTCGAACTTATCATTATAAGGTGTTGAAGTGCCATGGGCATTAATGTAGCTAATATCGCCGGGCGAAATCCTGGCCATATCCAAGGCCAGCTGCATTGCCCTGGCTCCGCCTTCTCCATCCGGTGCGGGCGCCGTAATGTGATACGCGTCGGCCGTGGAACCATACCCGACAATTTCAGCTAAAATCCTGGCTCCCCGTTTTACAGCATGCCTATAGCTTTCCAGGATGAGTATTCCTGCTCCTTCACCCATTACAAAACCATCACGCTCTTGATCAAAAGGACGGCAAGCAGCTTTCGGATCATCATTGCGGACAGACAGGGCCTTCATGGAACAAAAGCCAGCCAGCGCAATTCTTGTTATTGGCGCTTCACTTCCGCCGGTTATGACCACATCGGCCGCACCGGTACGTATGGCATTGAAAGCTTCGCCTATGGCATGAGTTCCTGAGGCACAGGCCGTCACCACCGTTGTGTTAATACCCTTCGCTCCAACCAAGATCGAAAGCTGTCCGGCAGCCATGTTTGCAATCATCATTGGGACAAGAAATGGACTCACCCTTCCCGGCCCCTTCTGCATCATAACACCAAACTGTTCCTCCAGGGTCTCAATCCCGCCTATACCCGTTCCCAAAACAATTCCGAAGCGTTCCTTATCGATTTTGTCCAGATTCAGCTCTGCATCCTTTATCGCCATATTAGCAGCTGCCACAGCAAACTGGGTGTATCTGTCCATTCGCTTGGCTTCCTTTTTATCCATATAATTGACAGGATCGAAATCCTTTACACAGGCAGCTATCTGAGTAGGTAACTCGCTTACATCAAATTTCGTTATTCTGCCCACTCCGCTTTGCCCGTTGCACAAGGAATTCCAAAACTCATCAACTGTGTTCCCTATGGGGGTAATGGCACCCAAACCCGTTATAACAACCCTGCTACTCATAAACACCTCCAAAGTACGAATAAAGCCATTACTGAAATGATCAACTATTATTCCACGCATTAATATGGGTTCCCCACAGATTGGGGAACCCGTAATAATCCTGAATTAAATTTATGAGTGAGCCTTGATGTACTCTACTACATCCCCAACCGTTGAAATCTTTTCGGCATCTTCATCGGGAATTTCCATATCAAACTCCTCTTCCAACGCCATTATCAACTCCACGATATCCAAAGAATCCGCTCCCAGATCATCAATAAACCTGGACTCAGGCGTAACTTCACCCGGATCCACTCCCAACTGTTCAGCAATAATATCCCTAATCTTCTCAAATATCATCACCTTCACCTCCTTTCACGGCACCAAGCTCAACCTAAGGTTACAACAACTATAATTTATGATTATTGCTATATAAGAAATCATATTACATTATCATTCCACCGTCAACATGAATTACCTGTCCGGTTATATACTGACTTTTATCGGATGCAAGAAAACCCACAACATAGGCAACTTCCTGGGGTTTGCCATATCGCCCCAAAGGTATCCGGTTCAACATATCCTGCTTCACCGCTTCGGGCAGTTTATCGGTCATATCGGTGGTTATAAAACCGGGTGCTACAACATTTACCTGGATATTACGGGGTGCCAGCTCCCGGGCTATCGCCTTTGAAAAACCTATTATCCCTGCCTTGGCAGCAGCATAGTTGGACTGGCCTGCATTACCCGCTACTCCTACTACCGAGGAAATATTGATTATCTTACCCCTTCGCTTTTTGATCATAATTCTGGCAGCTTCCTTGGAACAGTTATACACTCCTTTTAAGTTGGTTTCCAGCACAGCATCCCAGTCTTCCTGCTTCATTCTGATAAGCAGCCCATCCCGATTAATCCCGGCGTTGTTGACCAGGATATGCAGATCGCCGAATTCAGCCAGAACTTGTTCAAACATGCTATCCACATCCCGAACATTGGCTACATCAGCTTTAATTGCCATGGCCCTGCCGCCTCTGTTCTTTATTTGCTCCACCACCTCACGGGCCTGTTCCTCCGAACTGGCGTAGTTCACGGCCACCTGCGCCCCAAGTTCGGCCAGGTATATAGCGATAGCCCTGCCTATACCGCGGGAAGCCCCGGTAATAAGGGCTGTCATCCCCTTTAAATCCATCATAGCGTCCCTCCCAATTCCTCAATGGTTCTCCTAAGCGACTTCAAATCTTCAACATTATAACCCTTTACCTTGTTGGATATCTTTTTAAGAAAACCGTTTAGCACTTTCCCCGGTCCGACCTCTATAAATATCTCAATCCCACATTTGATCATGTAACGAATGCTGTCCTCCCAGCGCACCGGGCTGCTCACCTGCTGTACCAGCAGTCTGCGTATGTGGGCGGCATCTCTTGCGGGCAGAGCTTCCACATTGGATATAACGGGAATCTCGGGATCCCTGATATCTATTTTATCCAGTTCTTTTTTCAACTCCTCGCCGGCGGGTTTGAGCAGCGAACAATGAAACGGTGCACTGACTGACAGCAGTACTGTTCGCTTGGCTCCCATATCCTTTGCTATGGCACATGCCTTCTGAACAGCAGCTACCTGCCCCGATATCACGATCTGGCCGGGACAGTTGTAATTCGCCGGCTCCACAACACCGGTATCGCCAGCCATGCTGCAGCATTCTTCAACTTTCTCCCTCTCAAGGCCCAAAACAGCTGCCATCATACCTTCGCCAAGGGGAACAGTCCTTTGCATAAACTGTCCCCTCTTCATAACCAGCGGGAGAGCATCTTCAAAAGCGATGGCATCTGCCGCCACCAAAGCTCCGTACTCTCCTAAGCTTAAGCCGGCAGCCATTGCAGGCTTAATGCTGTGCTTTGCCAGCACCTTTAATACGGCCGTGCTAACCAGCAATATCGCCGGTTGGGTGTTCTCAGTCTTTACAAGCTCATCTTCAGGACCTTCAAAACATATGCGGCTAATGCTTTTTCCCAGGACTTCATCAGCTCTATCAAATAATTCCCTTACCTCATCATAACAATCGTATAATTCCCTGCCCATTCCCACATATTGGGCTCCCTGTCCCGGAAACATAAACCCTATCCTGTGTTGCATATCCATCCTCCCTCATTTGACCCTTATAACAGCATCTCTCTGCTACCAGGCCACACATAATAAAGCGAGGACTTTTGGCGAAACCCCATCTCATGTGTCAGACAAGCCATTCTCCCCACGCCCTACGGTCCTGACATAAAACTCAAAGTCAGCTCCATATTTAAACAGCCCATTTAATGGTACATGCCGCCCAGGTAAGCCCTGCGCCAAAACCAACCATTACTATATTGTCATCCTTCTTGATCCGCCCCTGCCGTACCGCCTCATCCAGTGCTACCGGGATTGATGCTGCCGACATATTGCCATACCTGTCCAAATTGACATATACCCTATCTTCGGGTAGTTCCAGCCGCTTCCTGGCTGCTTCTATAATCCTTATGTTGGCCTGGTGCGGAATAAGATAATCCACCTCTTCCTTTCTCAGGCCGGCATTTTTTACAACCTCCTCAGCCATGGAAGCCATAATGCGGACAGCAAACTTGAATACCTCGCTTCCATCCATATGGATGCAATGCAGCTGTTTTTCGACGGTTTCAAAGGAAGCCGGATTTCTTGACCCTCCTGCTCCAAGAGTAAGAAAATCTGCCCCATTACCGTCGGCCCCCAGAATATGGGATAAAATACCGTAACCTTCCTCCACCCGGCCTAATATGACAGCTCCGGCTCCGTCTCCGAAGAGAACACAGGTGTTACGGTCCTCCCAGTTGACAAACTTGCTTAAGCATTCGGAGCCGATCACCATTATATAGCGACAAGCTCCCGTTGCAATAAATTGAGCGGCAACAATTAAGCCGTATACAAAGCCAGAACATGCCGCTTCCAGATCAAAAGCTGAGGCATTTACCGCACCTATGTTCCTCTGTACAAGACAGGCAGTGGATGGGAAGTTCATGTCGGGAGTAACGGTAGCTACTATGATCATATCCAGTTCCGACGCGGTAAGGCCGGAGCCCTGTAGGGCCATCTGTGCCGCCTTAGTGGCCAGGTCGGAAGCTGCCATATCCTTATCCGCAATGCGCCTTTCCCGAATTCCCGTCCTTGATACAATCCATTCATCGCTGGTGTCAACAATTTTTTCCAAATCGTGATTGGTAATAACCGTATCAGGTACGTAACTGCCGGTAGCAATTATGCCGCTTTGATACAGTCTAACCATTAGCTAACCTCCCCTGACGGATTAACGCTGGCCATTATGGTCTCCAAAACATTATTCCGGGCAAACAAAACAGCCTGTCGCACGGCATTTTTGATCGCTCTTGCGTCCGAACTGCCATGAGCCTTGATAATACCGCCTTTTATACCCAAAAGAGGGGCTCCACCGTGTTCTGCATAATCCATCCTGTTTTTTATCGTTCTAAAGCCCGGCTTGAGAAGCAGCGCCCCGATTTTTGATAGAGCATTTTTAGTCAGCTCTTCCTTTAACATCTGGAACAGACCAAAAGCTACCCCCTCGGTAAGCTTGAGAATTACATTCCCTACAAAACCATCGCACACCAGTACATCCACAACTCCCTGGGGTATATCACGGGGCTCAACGTTTCCGATAAAATTTATGGACTTCTCCTGCTTAAGAAGTGCATATGCCTCCTTGGTCAGCTCATTTCCCTTTGTCTCTTCCTGTCCGATATTCACCAGACCCACCGTAGGGTTGTCGTGCTGCATAACCCTTTCCATATATATGGAACCCATTATGGCAAATTGAACAAGATTCTGAGGTTTGCACTCGGCATTTGCCCCTGCGTCGATGAGCAAGGTGCCCCGCCCTAAATTGGGTATCACTGGTGCAAGGGCAGGGCGGTCAACTCCCTTTATTCGCCCCACCTTCAGGAGCCCTCCTGCCATCAGGGCGCCCGTATTCCCCGCCGATACAAACACTCCCTTGGGGTCCTGTCGAATCAGTTCCAAACCCTTTACCATTGATGAATCCTTTTTTCCCCGGACGGCCGCCACGGGAGCTTCATCAGCTTCGATAACCTCGGATGCGTGTACAATTGTAAATCTGTTCTCCGGCGCATTCCTGTTCTTAAGCTCTCCCCTAATCACATCCTCGTTACCCACAAGGGTAAGCGAGATATCGTATTCCATCACAGCATCAATACAGCCCTGTATAATATCGCCGGGAGCTCTGTCACCGCCCATGGCATCTACAATGATATTCATGCAACCCCTCCTATTGCTCATCGTCCATTGAAACCAGTATAAATTTTCCTCTGAATGCCTCCTGGTAATTGACCTTTGTTTTCACCCATACAAAATATTTGTTCCCTCTCTGCCGCACCACTTCAGCTTTTGCCACCAGCTTGTCATTCAGGTAGACCGGATTCTTATATTTTATATTGGCCACGCCTATAAGGGCTACCTTGGCGTCGATAACTGCAATTGCCAAAGACTCGGCCTGAGCATATATATAATGTCCCCTCACAATCTTGGTCTTTTCAAAAACCATATCCTCGGTGGGAGTCAGTATCGAAATACCGCTTTTACCCAGTTCTATCTCTATCAGTTCACCCACAATCTCCTGCCCGCCGATGGCCCGGAGTTTTTCATAATTCCTCTCAGCAACGCTTTTTATCCTCTCCCGCAGCTCGGGGATCCCCAGTTCAAGCCTATCCAACCGAATTGTCTGTACACTGACGTGAAATATATCGCTCAACTCTTCATCGGTCAGAAAGGGATCGGCCTTCAGCCTTTCCATCAGCTCCCTTTGCCTGGCTTTTTTAGGCAGGTTCAAACGTGCCACTCATAAATCACCTCAAAGCATGTATGATTAGCTATTATTAATACCAGATACTAAAAGTAGTATACATAACTTTGTCACAGAATGCAATAGTTTTTTATATGTTTTGTTGTACCATGAATTCCGTAACAAAAAAGTGAGCTTTGCTTCAAAGGCTCTCCTTTTCAAACTCGTCAAGCAGTTTCTCAAATACATCTAGTGCATCATCAATCGGTTTCGGAACAGTAAGATCCACACCGGCTTTCCTCAAGATATTCAGCGGATAATCCGAACTGCCGCTCTTTAAGAATTCCTTGTATCTTTCCACAGCCGTCTGTCCTTCATTCATAATCATCTGGGAGATGGCTATGGCAGAGGAAAAACCAGTTGCATACTTGTACACATAAAAACTTCTGTAAAAATGGGGAATCCTGGCCCATTCATAGCTAATGCCCTCATCAATCACCATCTCATTGCCATAATAAAGCCTGTTTAACTCATAGTATTTTTGGTTAAGCACCTCGGCCGTCAATGCCTCGCCTCCTTCGGCCATTTCATGAATTATCTTCTCAAACTCGGCAAACATCACCTGCCTGAACACGGTGGTCCTGAATTCCTCAAGAAAATGATTCAACAGATACAGCCTTTCCTTTTTATCAACGGAATTTTTCAAAAGATAATCCATAAGTATGGCCTCGTTGCAGGTAGAAGCAACCTCAGCCAGAATAATCTTGTAGCCGGAATATACGTAAGGCTGTGCAGCATTTGAATAGTAAGTATGCAACGAATGCCCCATTTCATGGGCGATGGTAAACACATCATTAAGCTTGCCCTGGAAGTTTAGCAGCACGTATGGATGCACACCGTACGCTCCCCACGAATACGCACCCGATGTCTTACCTCTGTTCTCGTATACATCGATCCACCGCGAAGAAAAACCCTGCTTCAGCAGGTTTACATACTCGTCCCCCAGAGGTTTTAACCCTTCCAGCACCAAATCAATCGCTTCTTCATACTTAAACTGCTTGTCATATTCCTTTATCAGCGGAACGTACAGATCGTACATGTGCATCTCATCCAAACCCAGAAGCCGCTTTTTTACAGCCACATATCTGTGTAACGCCCCCAGTCTTCCGTGTACTGTCTCTATCAGATTGTTGTAAACGCTGACATCCACATTGTCATCAAACAGAGAAGCCTCCAATGAGGAATTGTACTTTCTGGTGTTTGCATAGAAGATATCCTTTTTGACATTTCCGGACATTGTGGAAGCAAAGGTATTTATGTATTTCTTATAGGTATCGTACATCCCGTCAAAAGCCACTTTTCTTACGCTTCTGTCTTTGCTCTGCATAAAGCTTATGTAATTGCCGTGGGTCAGTTCCACCTCATTGCCTTCCTCATCCTTAATAACCGGAAATCTTAAATCGGCATCATTCAGCATGGTATATATATCAGAGATGGACTCTCCCAAAATTTCGGTTTCAGCCAATATTTTCTCCTCCTCGGGAGAAAGAACATGGGGCTTAAACCGCAGCAAATTCTCCAGATACTGTCTATAGATTTTCAGCTCTTCCTTCTCACAGATCATTGCACGCAATTTTTGCTCATCAATGGATAAGATTTCAGGAGCAATAAAAGATGTGGCGCTCATAGCTTCAATGCTCAGCATCATGGCCCTGTCGGTCAAACCCTGGTACCTGGCGTTGGTATTATCCTCATCCCTTCTCATCCTGGCATAGGAAAAGATCTTGCCCAGGCTTATGCCTATCCGGTCGTTCAAATCTAAGATCTTATACAGGTTTTCAGCTGTGTTTATCCTGCCTTTAAAGCCGGCAACTTCAGCAAGCATCTTCTTTACCCTTTGAAAATCCTCTTCCCACAGCTCTTCATTTTCATATATATCCTCCAAGCGCCATTTATATTTTTCATCTATCTCGCTCCGGTTTCTCAAAACCTTCATTTCAATCCCTCCGTATTGCTTATTTTTGCTGATTTTAATGTTGTCAAGAAGTAATTTGAAGACATTATAGCATGGTTCGTTGTAAAATTAAATGCAACACCAAAAAAATATAGAACCATAGTGAGAAATCCTGTATGATATAGATATCCAACAAAAAACCAAACATACAGGGGGTCCCACTATGGCTCAATATAATTGTACCACGAAATACC
>LFRM01393117.1_pt4 | contig 49589 bp, 48 predicted proteins | sample 618341 | NCBI WGS metagenome assembly LFRM01 (sample SAMN03654438, study PRJNA283298) | anaerobic digester metagenome | isolation source: pool of bioreactors CSTR01a, CSTR02a, and CSTR03a thermophilic anaerobic... | place: Denmark: Kgs. Lyngby | collected 2014-05-21 | reverse complement strand
GCTAAATTTGCGCCATGCGTTTCTTTAATTCCTGGCCAGTTAGTAATTTCATTTGTTACTGTTAATTTTCCACCTGGTGCATCAGCTTCAATAAAAGCTGTTTTTAAACCACTTCTAACTGCATAAATGGCAGCTGTTAAACCAGCTGGTCCACCCCCTACAATAATTAAATCGTATTTATTCATTAAATAACCTCCTTGATAATTTCAATAATTTCTTCTAAATCATTAACTACATAATCAGGTTTTGCATCAATTATGTCTTGTTTAATTTCTTTTACACCTAACAGTCCAATTGAGATAAAACCACTCGCCTTGGCTGCTAAAATATCAGTGACAGTGTCACCAACGTAGTAGTAATGTTTTGCCTTTACATTGAGTTTTTGCTTAGCTTTTAAAATACCTTCAGGATCAGGTTTTGATTTAACTACCTCATCACCACCTAAAACAACGTCCATATACTGGTCAAATTCTAAAACACTCATACCCAAGTCTAGCGAATCTTTTCGTTTGCTTGAAACAACGCCCATAACTACATTATTATCTTTCAAGTATTTTAGCAACTTTGTTGCATTTTTGACTTCCTTTAACTCAGTTTTTTGAGTTAAAAAATTGTGATCACGGTATTCTTCTATGTATTGTTCAACATCTTCCATTTGTAAATAGTGTTGAAAAGTATGTGTTAAAGTAGGCCCAACAAAACTAACTTCCATTTCTCGTGTTACTTCCATATCTGGATAATACTTATTAAAGACATGCTGAAATGATTGAATAATTAAAGGATTGCTGTTAGCGATTGTGCCATCAAAGTCAAACATCACAACAACTTGGCTCTTGGTTTTTTTTCTAAACACACCTAAAAGGCCTAATAAACCCACAACTGCAAAACCTATAGAAACAATTTGAGCTGATTTTAAATTAAAAATCATTAAACTATCTGATCGGAAATGTTCAACAATAAATCTAACTATTCCATACCATAATAGATAAGAATATGCATAATCTCCACGTTTAATTGTCTTGATCTTTTTTAGAATAAAATAGATTAAAAGAAAACCTAAAATATTTAAACTAGATTCTAAAAGAAACATTGGCTGTCTAAATTCCCCACCAATAAACATATGGTTTTTCAGCCATAATGGCCAGCCATTATAAAAGCTTTCACTAACTACTTGCCCAAAAGCTTCTTGGTTTAAAAAATTACCCCAACGACCAACTGCTTGAGCAATCAAAACATTTGGTAAAGTCGCATCAGCTAAGTCAATAAAATCTATATCCCATTTTTTAGCTTTATAGTAGGCATAAGCTGCACCTGCAAACAGACCACCTTGAATAGCTAGACCACCATCTCTAAATGCAAATATTTTTGCTGGATTACTAATAAAGTACATTTTATCTGGATAAAAAAGCACATACCAAAGTCTAGCTCCAACAATACCTGCAAAAAGTACGCCATAAAACATATCTTCGACTGCATCTTTAGAAATATTACGTTTGCTTGCAGCATTTTGGGTAAGTTTTAAAGCAATAATTGCCCCGGTAATAATTAAAACCGCATACCAGGCAACATCTATACTACCAATTCTTATAAACGTTTTAATATCTGGAAATAAACTCATTTACTTTTTGCCTCTTTTGCTTTTTCTTTTAAATATTTAATAACACGTTCATCAAAGTCTCTACCACTATTAATACCTCGTGATTTAAGGGTAAAGTTAGTTACTGCTGTTTCTACTAAAACTGCCATGTTTCTACCAACTTTAACCGGGAAAATTAATTGAGGAATTTCAATGCCCAAAATGTTTGTAAATTGCAAATCAACATCTCCAATACGGTCATAATCTTTGGTTTTATCCCAGTGCTCTAAATAAATTACAACATCAATTTCTATTTCATCTAAAATTGCACTTGCACCAAACATTTGCATGACATTAATAATACCAATTCCTCTAACTTCTAAAACACCTTCTAAAATTTGTGGTGATTTACCTTTAATTTGATTGTGAATTCTTGAAGTAATAACACGGTCATCTGCAACTAAAACATGGCCACGTTTAATTAATTCTAAGGCTAACTCCGATTTACCCATTCCACTATCACCCATAATCAAGACACCTTTACCATAAACATTCATAAGTGTTGCATGGACTGATGTAGTTGGAGCGAAAGCTGCATCTAAATAAGTAATTAATTCAACCATAATTCTTACTGTAGGCAGATCTGTTTTAAAGATTGGAAAGTTTTTTTGACAAGCCATATCCTTTAAAATTTTTGGAACTTCGTGATTTTTAGTAAATATAATTGCTGGAGTTATTTCATTTGTTAAAAAATCAAAATGTTCACTTAAAGCTTTATCATCTAAAGTTTTAATGTATGACGTTTCTTTGTCACCAAAAATTACAATTCTTTTTAAATCAGTATGTTTATAAAAGCCTGAAAGTTCAAGGCCTGCTCTATTAACATCTGGCACTAAGATACGACGTTGCAAACTTTTTTCGTCACCACTTATTTGGTCTAACTTAAAAAATTCTTTGATTTGTTCCACATTAATGAGTTCATAATTTGTCATTTTTATTCCTCCTTAGAAATAACTTGTTTTAAATATTGTCCTGTATAACTAGCTTTTACTTTTGCAACTTGTTCTGGAGTACCCATCGCAATAATTTCTCCACCACCTGAACCACCTTCTGGCCCCAAGTCAATAATGAAGTCAGCACTTTTGATAACATCTAAATTGTGCTCAATAACAATTACTGTGTCGCCATTATCAACTATTCTTTGTAATACTGAAAGTAGCTTTCTAACATCATAGGAGTGTAGTCCAGTTGTTGGCTCATCTAAAACATAAACCGTTTTACCTGTTGCTCTTTTTTGAAGTTCGCTCGCTAATTTTACCCTTTGGGCTTCACCACCACTTAAAGTAGTTGATGATTGACCAAGTTTAATATAGCCTAAGCCAACATCTTCCATTATTTGAAGACTGTGTTTAATCTTATGAATTGAGTCGAAAAAGACAATAGCATCTTCAACTGTCATATCTAATATATCATAAATACTTTTACCTTTAAAAGTTACTTGCAGTGTTTCGTCATTATAACGCTTGCCTTCACACTCTTCACAAGCTACATAAACATCAGGTAAAAAATGCATGGAGATTTTTTTAACACCATCACCACGACATCTTGAACAGCGACCGCCACTAACGTTAAAGGAAAATCTACCTTTTTCATAGCCCCTTAACTTGGCTTCTGGTGTCATTGCAAACAAGTCTCTAATCTCATCAAAAACACCAGTATACGTTGCTGGATTTGATCTAGGTGTTCTTCCAATTGGATTTTGGTCAATATCAACTATTTTATCAATATGCTGTAAACCTTTTATTGACTTAACTGCTCCAGGTTTTACTCTAACCCGACGCAACTCTTTCATAATTGATTTTGTGATAACTTCATTAACTAAAGATGACTTACCACTTCCACTAACACCTGTAACCGCAGTAAAAACGCCTAAAGGAATGTCAACATCAACATTCTTTAAATTGTTTTGGGTTGCACCAACAACTTTAATTTTTTTACCATTACCCTTACGTCTTGTTTTAGGCATTGCAATTTTTTCTTTACCACTTAAAAACCTGCCAGTAATTGAGTCGTTATTAGCCGCAACTTGTTGTGGTGTACCTTGAGCGACAATTTCACCACCATGAACACCAGCTCCTGGTCCAACATCAATAACCCAATCTGAAGCCATCATTGTTTCTTCATCATGTTCAACAACGATAACACTGTTGCCTAAGTCTCGCATTGATTTTAAAGTTTCGATAAGTTTTGCATTATCTCGTTGATGCAAACCAATGCTCGGCTCGTCTAAGACATAGAGCACCCCTGTTAAACTTGAACCTATTTGTGTCGCCAAACGAATTCTTTGGGCCTCACCACCAGATAGTGATCCAGCAACACGTTCTAAAGTTAAGTAGCCAAGACCAACATTTTTTAGAAAACTCAATCGATCTTGAATTTCTTTTGTTACCAATTCAGCAATTTGTGCTTTTGTTTTATCTAATTTAAGATTTTCCATAAAAACTAGCGCTTCATCAACACTTTGAGCTGTCCAATCATAAATGTTTTCATTACCAACGCGCACACTTAGCGCTTGTTCATTTAATCTTTTTCCCTCACATTTATCACATGTTTGTTCCGATAAGAAAGTCTGATACCACTTACGACTACTATCACTTGTTGTTTCCATAAAACGGCGTTCAATTAAAGTTTTAACTCCTTCAATATAATCATTTTTAATAATAACATTACCCGATCTAGAAACAATCTTTCTTTTAACTAGTTTGTCAGAGCCATTTAAAATAATATCCATTTCTTTTTTAGTCATTTTCGCTAATGGTTTGTCTTTATCAATATCATAGTGATCTAATAAAACATCAAAGGTTTGCCATTCAATGTTTTCTGTATTAACAATGTTTTTATAATAAATAAGTCCACCTTGATTAATACTTTTATCAAAATCTGGAATTAAAAGTTCTACATCTAAAAACTGCTTAAAACCAACTCCATTACAACTATCACAAGCACCTAGTGGTGAGTTAAAGGAAAACAAGCGTGGTTCAAGTTTTGGCAGTGCAAAACCACAAATCTCACAAGCATAATTTGCTGAAAAAAGTAATGGCTCGCCTTGTGTTTCAACTTCAACAACACCATCTGCTAGACTTAGCGCCGTTTCAATTGAGTCATTAATTCTAGAACGACTATCACTACGTTTAACAATTCTATCAACAACAACTGAAATGTCATGATTTTTATTTTTTTCTAAAATAATGTCATCTTCCAATAATCTAACTTCACCATCAACTTTTACTCTAATGTAGCCATCCTTGATTAAATCAGTAAATAAATCTTTGTGACTACCTTTTCTTCTTTTAACAATTGGCGCTAAAATCACGATTTTTTCTTCATCATCTAAATCCATAACAGCATCTACCATTTGTCTTACTGTTTGGGCTTCAATTGGAATATTATGAATTGGACAATACGGTGTTCCAACTCTTGCCCACATTAATCTTAAATAATCGTAAATCTCAGTTGCAGTTCCAACAGTTGACCTTGGATTATTACTTGTAGTTTTTTGATCAATACTAATAGATGGAGATAACCCCTCAATACTGTCAACATTAGGCTTTTCAATTCCACCTAAAAACTGCCTAGCATAAGCGCTAAGCGATTCCACATATCTTCTTTGCCCTTCAGCATAAATTGTATCAAAAGCTAAAGATGTTTTTCCACTTCCTGAAACACCAGTCATAATGACCAACTTATTTCTAGGTATACTAATATCTATATTTTTTAAATTGTTTTCTCTTGCGCCTTTTATTATTATATTCTCTTGTCTCATACAACACCTCATTAGCATATTATACAATAAAAGGCACTTATATTGTAATCAAGTGCCTAATCATAAATTATATTATTTAAGCATTAGCTTCTATTTCTAACATCATATCTCTAAGCTCTGCAGCGCGCTCAAAATCTAGTACTCTCGCAGCTTCTTTCATTTCGGTTTTTAGATTTTCAACTAGTAATTCACGCTCTTTTTTATTTCCTTTAACTTTTTTCTCCATAAACTTGGCAGCCATTTCTTTGGTTTCTTTACCACGAATTGTATCTCTAATTTCTTTGATAATAGTAGTTGGCGTAATATTATGTTCTATATTATAAGCATGTTGAATCTCGCGACGACGATTTGTCTCGGCAATTGCTTTTTCCATTGAGTTAGTTATTCTATCTGCATAAAGATAGGCTTCACCACCAGAGTTTCTAGCTGCCCTACCTATTGTTTGAATTAAAGAACGCTCAGATCTTAAAAAACCTTCTTTGTCAGCATCTAAAATCGCAACTAAGGAAACTTCTGGCAAGTCTAAACCTTCTCTTAACAAGTTAATCCCTACAAGAACATCATATTTACCTTTTCTGAAATCTTGAATAATTTGAATTCTTTCTAAAGTTTTAATTTCATGGTGTAAGTATTTCACTTTGTAATCGAGCTGTTTTAAATAATTTGACAACTCTTCTGACATTTTCACCGTCAAAGTTGTCACTAAAACTCGCTCATTTCTGCTAATGCGGCCATTTATTGCATTAATTAGATCATCAATTTGCCCTGTTGATGGTTTAACAGTAATTTTTGGATCTAATAAACCTGTTGGGCGAATAATTTGTTCAATGATATGGTCAGGCGCTTTTTCTAATTCATAATTGCCAGGTGTAGCAGAAACATAAATAACATCATTAACGACTTTTTCCCACTCATCAAATTTCATTGGACGATTATCAAGGGCACTTGGCAATCTAAAACCATGCTCAACTAATGACATTTTACGTGATCGATCGCCATTATACATTCCACCAAGCTGAGGTACAGTAACGTGTGATTCATCAATAACTAATAAAAAATCATCAGGAAAATAATCATATAAGTTAAATGGACGAACTCCAGGCTTTCTGCCATCAATATGGCGCGAGTAATTTTCAATTCCAGACACTACTCCAAATTCTCTTAAGGCCTCTAAGTCATATTTTGTTTTATTTTCTAAACGCTGGTATTCCAGAAGTTTGTTTTCACTTTCAAAATAAGCCAGGCGTTGTTTTAACTCGATTTCTATTTGATCTGCAGCTCTTTGTGTTTGTGACATGTCACGCGCATACTGGTTGGCTGGAAAGATATTATAAACAGAGTAACCATCTATAACAACCCCAGTCAGTGCATTAACTTCTGTGATTCTTTCAATTTCATTATCAAACATTTCGATTCTCAATAAAAAATCATCTTTATGTCCCAAAGCTACTTCTATAACATCACCTCTAACACGAAAAGTTCCACGTTTTTGTTCGATGTCATTACGACGATATTGTCTTTCAACAAGCTTTGTTAATAATTCTTTACGATCAATTATTTCGCCAACTTTTATTGTAAAAAACATATTACGATAAACTTCCGGATCACTTGAGCCAAAAATACTTGCAACTGAGGCAACAATAATTGTATCATTTCTTGATAAAACTGCATTAACTGCAGCTAAGCGTAGCATGTCTAACTCTTCATTAATCATGGCTGTTTTTTCTATATATGTATCTGAGCGAGCAACATAGGCTTCTGGTTGATAAAAATCGAAATTTGAAACAAAGTATTCAACATTATTAAAAGGAAACAGTTCTTTAAACTCACTGTAAAGCTGACCTGCTAGTGTTTTATTATGAACAACTACAAGCGTTGGCTTATTAACTTTTTCAATAACATTACCAATCGTAAAGGTTTTTCCTGTACCAGTTGCTCCTAAAAGAATCTGGTGTTTTACGCCAGATTCCAAGTTATTTAAAATTTTCTCAATTGCTTTTGGCTGATCGCCCTTTGGGCTATATTCTGATACTAGCTTGAAATCTCTTTTTTCTAAAGTATTGGTTTTTTTACTCATTAGCAATCACCAAAGCTCTATCTAATTGTAAATCATAGGCATCGGTATTTTCATTCCACTCTCTAATCGTCTTTGATAACAAGATATCATAAAGCGTCTTATCTAAAATGCCATCAGTTTTTAAGCTGTGATCTTTTTGATATTGTTTAAGTGAAGTTTCAAATTGTTTACTAAAGTAGCCATCGGTGCGGTCAATCTTGTAATTTAAAAATTCTAAAACAAGTTGCGCTGTTGCGATTGGCTCACCTACAGAGTCTAATTTATAATTAGCGTCTTCTGCGATTATTGCAAAAGGATTAGTCAAAATTGGGTGGAGATTAACCTCTACATCTGGTTTAATACCTACTTGATTAATTTTTTTACCTTTAGGTGTTAGCCATTCTGCTGTTGTGTACTTCATAGCACTACCATCATTAAAGATTCGTGATTGTTGAACTGTACCCTTACCATAAGTATTATTTCCAACAACAGTAACATTATCTAAATGTTCCGCTAGAGCAGCCGTTAAAACTTCAGAGGCACTTGCGGTATTTTCATTAACTAAAACCACAATGCTTTCAAAATTAAACTTGTCACTACCATTTGAATATTCCATAAACTGTTTGCCTTGGTTGTTTTCTGTAATCAAAACTATTTCATCTTTTGGTATTAAATAGCTGGCAATGTCGACAACTGAATTCAAATAGCCACCACCATTGTCCCTTAAATCTAAAATTAGTTTGTTTTGTTTGCCTTTAAATTTATTTAGATAGTTTAAAACTTCTTCGGCAGTACTTTCACCAAATTGATCTAATTCAATATAACCAACATCATCGATAACTTTTCCAAAAACTGAATGTAATACTTTTGCTCTAGTTAAAGCAATTGCTTCTTTTTCACCATCTCTTAAAACAGTCAAGACAAGTTGTGTGTTTTCTTTGCCTAATACTATACTTGCGACTTCTTCAGTTGTTAAGCCTACAAGTGTTTGACCATCAACTTCAATCAAAATATCGCCAGCTCTAACCCCACCTTTTTGAGCAGGAGAATTTTCAAAAACTCGTTTAACAATTAAATTACCATTTTCTGATTCATAAAATTGAATCCCAATTCCAACATAAGACCCAGATAAATTACTCGTAAATTGCTCCATATCTTCTTTGCTTAAATAGTAAGTGTGAATATCATATTCTGGAAAATCTGATAAGCCTTTGATTGCTTGATCATTTATTCTTGTTTCAAGATCTTTTATATCTTTTCCAAAATACCAGTCTTCTCGCATAATTTTTTCTATTTCGCTATATTTACTATACTCAATTGCATTTGATTGTTCAAAGAAAAACTCTTTACCTAAAAATAGACCAATTATTAAAAATACAATCGAAAAAATAGTCACCGTTATTATTTTTGACTTTTTTGCTTTTCTTTTTTGGGCTACTTCATCAGGCCATAAGTGTTTTTCTACTTTGACATTGATAATATTATCTTCATTATTTAAATTGTTGTTCATACTTTACCGACTTTCTTTATTAATCATATCCAAAAGCCAAAGCTGGATCCATACGACATGGAGACCTGTAACCATTTAAATGGCATCGATTTGAAAGATTCATTCCAACACTATGGTCAAGACGTCCATTCCAATTGCTTATATATTCTTGGATAGTTTGATTACCTAAGTATAACACTTCTACGTGGACATGAGGCCCCGTTGAATTCCCTGAGCTACCCATGCGACCAATTATTTGACCAGCAGCCACTGTTTGACCACTAGCGATTGGCGTACCACTTTGCATATGAAAATATGTTAAACCATATATTTTGTCTTCAACACTAACAATTAAGAAAACTTGGTTTCCACCGCCACCCATACCAGGACGACCACACCAGTTCCCTAAACGTCCTGTTGTAGGACAAGCATCATAACTTGCCAAAACAACGCCATTGGCTCCAGCTCTAATTGGTGTACCTACTGGAGCGGCATAATCATAACCTAAGTGCATTGCACTCCATGGTGCAGGATATGCCCAAACTCTTGCTGATATTCTACCACCAGCAATTGGTCTAACAAAATTCTTTGAAGTCTCAACAGCCGCTAAAGCTTTGTTAATCTTATCCATTTGCTTTTTAACTGCATTAGCATCCGCTGTGGCCTGACTTTGAAGAGCCGCCAGTTCCATAACAGATTCTTGATAATTTTTAATCGCAACTTCAACTTCTGATTTTAAGACAACAACATCTGCTTTTTTATTTTTAGCAGATATTATGTTTAACTTTACAGTTTCTTTTTGTAATTCAATTGCTGCTTGATCTTCTTTTTGTTTGGCAATCAAACGATTTATCTCTTTGATTTGAACTGATTCAAAATCTAAAATATCATTTACTACAGACGCAGAGGCAAGTAGTGTTGAAAAATCTTTTGCTTTGATTAAAAAATCGATTTCATGACCAAAGCGCATATCGCTTTGAGTCTTACGCATTCTCTCAATAATAATCCGATCTTTTTCAGCTATATCAGCTTTGCGGGCTTCAATATCCGCTTCTATTTTAACTATATTATTTTCTAAAGTAGTGATGTTATTATTTAATGTTATTATTTCAGCATTTATTTCATCAATCTTTCTTTCAAATCCCTTAGCAATTTCAATTTGCTTAGCAATATCATTTTTATACTTATTTATTTCACCTTTGTATTTATTAGCTACATCTTGTGAGTCTTTGACGCGATCTTGAAGAAAATCAGCATACTGGCGACAATTTTCAATATTATCTTTTGAAATTGAAGATTGTGAACATATACCTTTCCACACTTCTTCTTCGACTTCAAAATCAATGGCATTAATTGGCATTAAACTGACAATTAAACCAAAGCTAATTAATAAGACTAAAATATATCTAACTTTTTTCATCGTTTCCACCTCAAATATCTTGTTACAGAAAAGAAACTTCCAATAAACCCAACGACAACACCAATACCAAGTAGCAAACCGGCAAGCTGTAAAACAAATGGATAAACAGGTTGTAACACAAAAATTTTGGACATTAGAATTCCGCCACTTTCATTATAAATATAACTATAACCAAAAACCATCAAAATGATTGGAATAATTGAACCAACAATTCCAATTATAACTCCACCGACCAAGTATGGTGCTCTAATAAAACCATTAGATGCGCCTACTGTTCGCATAATTCCAATTTCTTCTCGTCTTGAATATATTGTCACCTTAATTGTATTGGCAATTAAATAAACAGCTAAAAAGGTCAAGACACCTACAATTATCCAACCAATATTTTGAAAGCTATTCAAATATGTAACCAAACTATCCACACCTTCGCCACCTTGCTCAGCACTGTGGATACCTTTTAAGTTGGCAATTTGCTCATTGATGTCTGATAAATAATTTGCATCATTAACTTCTATGACAAAGACATCAAAAAGTGGATTATCTTTACCTTCATGACGTCTATAATAATCAGCTTGTTGAGGGTAGAGATCTATTTGTTTTTGTAACTCTTCATGTTTACTTGAAAATGTTACTGTTTTAACATCAGAAATATTTTCAATTTTTTCTTTTAATATCGTAATATCATCTTCACTAGTTTCACGATCAATTTTGACTAATATTGTTAAGTTGCTTTTAATACTAGTAGATATTGAAGCAATATTAGTAGTGATTATAAAAAATGCTCCAACTAAAATTAAAGTAATTGTAACGGCTGAAGCACTTGAGACTGACATGGCAAAGTTTCTAAAAACATTGCTAAAACCTTCCTTAATATGCCTAAAAAATCTACTAATCATTGTGTAAATAACCACCTTCCGCTAAATCGGCGGCGATGTAGCCACTATCTAAAATTATTGTTCTTTTTTTGTATTCATTAACTAAATTATTATCATGAGTAACCATAATAATTGTAGTATGTTCTTCTCGATTGATTCGCTCTAACAAACGCATTATACCTTGTGACATAGCTGGATCTAAGTTTCCTGTTGGCTCATCAGCAATTAATAATTTAGGTTTATTTGCTATTGCTCGGGCAATTGCTGCCCTTTGTTGTTGTCCACCAGAAAGCTCAGCTGGAAAAGATGTAGCCTTGTCTGCAATTTCAACCATCTGCAAAACTTCTCTAACTCTTTTTCTAGCATCTTTTGGTTTCATACCAACAACTTCTAAAGCAAAATATATATTTTCAAAAACTGTTTTTCTCTCTAATAATTTGAAATCTTGAAATACTACACCGATATTTCTACGATAGTATGGTACTTTTGAATGTTTTATTTTACCAACATCAACACCTGCAATTAAAGCTTGGCCAGATGTAGGAATTTCTTCCCCATCGATAATTTTAATTAACGTAGACTTACCGGAGCCTGTTGCTCCTATAACGTAAATAAACTCTCCGGGCTCTATATGAATATTAATATCATATAGGGCATTTACGCCGTTAGGATATCTTTTTGATATGGATTTTAACTCAACCATATTTTCACATCCTTCTCAATAATTATAACACAAAAATTTAGCGTTAAATAATACAATTTTTCTTTACTATCAAGTTTTATGGCAAACAATGTTATAATATTAGTTATGATTAGGAGCGATAAAATGAAAGTAATTAATAAAGATTGGAAAGATTATGAAATTCTAGATTTTGGTGAAGGTGTAAAATTTGAACGATGGAATAAATTTTTACTAAAAAGGCCAGATCCATTAGCATTGGGTAAGACTTTAAATTTTAACAATTCCATGCAAGCATGTGACCTTTACTATGATGATGCTACAGGCAAAGGCAAATGGGTATATCAGCGTAAAGTACCAGAAAGTTGGACTGTAAATTACAAGGATATGACATTTAAAATCGCACCTACTTCACACAAGCATGTTGGACTTTTTCCTGAACAAGCAGTTAATTGGGACTTTGTTAGAAATAAAATTGAAGAAAGCGGTAGCAAAAATATAAAAGTTCTCAATCTATTTGCTTACACTGGTGCTGCAACAATTAACGCTGCCCTAGCTGGAGCTGCTGAAGTCGTCCACGTTGATGCCTTAAAGCAAGTAAATGATTGGGCCAAAGAAAACAGTGTTCTAAGTGGCACACAAGACAAAGTCATTAGATACTTTAGTGATGATGTTATTACATTTTTAAAAAGAGAAATTAAAAGAGGCAATAAATACCAAGTAATTATTATGGATCCACCAAGTTTTGGAAGAGGCCCAAAAAACCAAGTTTGGAAATTTGATGAAAATATTGATGAACTTTTGAAATTAACAAAGCAATTATTAGAAGATCCATTATGTGTCGTCATTAGTGTTTACAAAACAGATTTTAACAAAGATGACCTTTACTATCTTTTAAGTAAATACTTCCCAAAACGCTACATTAAAACTTTTGATCTCTTTCTTCCAGCAACTAGTAGAAAGATTTTGCCAGCAGGTGTAACTGGGATTTATGAATTATAAAATTATAACTTCTTAATTTGTTTAAGAAGTTTTTTTATACAATAAAAACCCTAAGTTTACAGTAACTGCAGACTTAGGGTAAATACTCATTTTTTAATGCGATGTTTTATTTCTCGTAAGCTTTCAAAAAGAGTGTTTATCAAAGTTTTCGGCTTATATTCAAAAAAGCCAATATTTTCTTCTAATTGTCCACCAAAACCTCTTTTAAACATAAAAACACCCTCATTTTCTGGATAACCTGAAAGTGTTGATAGTGTCCCAAAAAAATCGTATACCTCATAATCGTTATCATATGCCATTTTTATTGTGTAATCTTGAAGTAAATATGTTCCATAATAGCGCATATAATCAGGCTTACTACCACCAAACAAATAAGTCATCGTTTTATTAGCACCAATAAAAACCCCACTACAAATATCTACAGTTTTTTCACTAATGGTTTTTAATTGATCAATTCTATTTTCTCTTGCGACAAGTTGATCTTTGTTTTGATTTAAACGATTGATTGCTCGCTTACTTGTATTGCCTTGATCTTTTGCAATTGCAACTGTTAAATCATTTGCCTCTGTTTTCAACATTTCTAAATATTTTTTTACATTTAATTGAACCACTAAATATTTAGCCTCATTATTTTTATTCATATAATCATATAGTGAATTATGATAATTTAAACTACGACTATTAAAGTTACGATTTTTAGCTGTAACATCTAAAATATCAACTGCTCGCTTTAAATCATCCTTAGCTAGTTTTACTACTTCAAGTGGAAAACTTTTAGCATTTTTAATTAGCCTTTTAGTTTCACTATCAAAGGAGTCAGCTAAATCCTCATAACTATTATATTGCTTGATATACTTTTTAAAAAACCATTTAATCTTAGAGGCGCCTTCATCACTATCACTTTGATAATTAAAACCAATTCTTTCAAATTCATTTTTAATGTTTTCTATATCTAGTTTAGACTCGACATTTGGGTAGTGAATTTTTGCAATGATATTTGGACTAATTTCACAACTAATAGCTTTAAGTGAATCCATATAATTTTTTAAAGCTAAAAGCGCACTTAAACTTTCCTCTAAGTCATCATAATTTAACAAAGGCCCCATAGTTACTTCATATTTTTTGCGACTCAAAAAAACAGAGTAATTTGCCAATGCCATTATTCCAATCAGCACATCATCTTTGTAAAAACCAATAAAATCAGTGACCCAACCATCTTCACTACGTCTTAAAGCTAAATCACTCGTTTGCATAAAATGGTTATACTTGTAGTCAGTGTAGAATTGATCATATAGTTGTTTACTAATATGTTTTAGTGTAACCACTAATTATCATCCACCTTTAGATTTAAAAAAGCATAAATTTCATCACGACGACTTTCGCAATCATTAAAACCTGTTTCAAATAATTGTTCTAATTCCTTTAAATCGCCACCAAATCTTCCAATGTTAAATGCTTGACTCGGAAATATTTCCAAAGCTATACCAGCTTTTACAAGCTCATCAATAATCCCTCTTTGTTTATAGTAAAGATTGCTTCTACCTTTTATTAAATCTCTAAAAACTTTGTATGGGCGATAAAAAACAGCTAAGTACAAATTTGAAATAAACCCAGTCGGCTTTCTAACATATGAACTAGGTTTTGTTGTTATGACAAAGTGTTTTTCAACTTTTTTTTCAATGCTTCTTTCAATTGGAATCATATAAGCAGCTCCAGCATCAACATATTTTTTCCCATCAATAACGACAGGTTTTCCTGCTAGTGGAATAATACTTGCAGCTTTTAATATATTGTAGTCTTTATCAATATCTTTGGTATTTATCCAAACAGTTTTACCCTCTTTTAAATCAAAAACGCCAAATTCAGATTCAACTTTACTCACTTTTAATTTCTCTAAATCTAATGGCGCCAATTCCTTTAAAGCATAATTGAACAAATGATCATAGCCAACAAAATTGCCCTCTGTAATTAGTGGAATCAAGCCTTTTTTAAATTCTTTTGCGCCTATAGTTACCGCGATATCTTTTATGTACTTTATATCTTTTGTTAAATAACTTGTAAGGTGCTGTGCTCCTGATGAAATACCAACATTGTAGTCAAATTCAATGCCTTCCTTTAAAAGCCAAGACAAAGCTCCTGCTGTATAAGCACCTCTTAAGCCGCCACCTTCTAAAACTAAACCTGTTTTCATAAAATCTCCTTCTATAATAACGGACTAAATAATCCAATAATAGCCCTAATTAATCTCTTGTGCATTGGAACACTTTCAACATCTTTTAAACTTATTTCAATACTCTTTTCAAATGTTTCCTCAAAATCTGCCTTTAAGCCAGCGATAGCGTCACTTTCATACATAAGCGCACCACTTTCAAAATTAAGATAATAGCTTCTAAAGTCTAAATTTGCTGAACCAACAACACCCATCTTATCATCTGCTAAAAAGTTTTTCGAATGAATAAAACCTGGTGTATATTCAAACACTCTTATTCCATTTTCAATTAACTCACGATAATTAGATTTTGTTATTGCATGGACATACCACTTGTCAGGTTTGTGTGGCACAACAACTCTAACATCAACTCCATTTTTACTTGATAAAACCATCATCCTAAGCATTTCATGACTTGGCACTAAGTATGGTGTCATTATATATAAATACTGACTTGAATTAATAATAACATTTAAGTGGATGTTTTCACCCAATGCTTCACCATCAGTTGGACTATCTGAAAATGGCTGAACAAAACCTTTTGCAGGTTTGCTATAGTTAGGATTGTATTTATCAATGTCTTCTTCTATTTTATGAATTGAATTCCAAAATTGTAAAAACATAACTGATAAACTCCAAACAGCTTCACCATCTAATTTTATAGCTGAATCTTTCCAGTGACCAAAACGTTCCATTTGGTTGACATACTCATCACCTAAATTAACTCCCCCTAAAAATCCAACCTTACCATCAATAGACAAAAGTTTTCTATGATCACGATTGTTCATTTGAACAATTAAAGTTGGCCTAAGCTTGTTGAAAACTGTAACTTTTATCCCAAATTTAGCTAAAGTCTCAGGATAATCACGTGGCAAGTTGTAAATAGTTCCAAAATCATCATACATAACTCTAACATCTAAACCCTCTTGAGCTTTGCGTTTTAAAATATCTAAAATGCTATTCCACATTATTCCTTCGCGAATAATAAAGTACTCTAAAAAGATATATTTTTTAGCTTTTTCTAATTCAATTAGCATACTCTCAAATTTTTCTTCACCAACTTTGTAATAATCAACTTGAGTATTACTATAAACCGGAAAAGAAGCATTGTTAAAGATATATTTAAATTGTTTAGAGACACTTGAATCCTTAGTCTTTAAGTATTGCATTAATTCTTCGTCTTGCGGTAAGTGTAAGTGAGGACGAATGCTCGTTTGCTCATTTAAACTTCTTAAACCTTTTGGAATTTTTTTATTTGCAAACATTAAATAAATCAGTGCCCCAATTCCTGGAAACAATAAAACAATAATTACCCAGGCAATAGAAAAGGATTGGTTTTGATTTGAATTAACTAAGTACAGTACAATAAAGAAACTTAAAAGCCCTAAAATAATATCTAAATGATGAGGTAAACCTCCAAAAAACTGCAAGACAACATAAAGTTGAAGGGCAATAACTATCATTATCAAAACTAGCCTACTAGATAAAAACTTCAATATTCTTTTTAACATAGGACACCTCATTTTCTATCTTATTATATCATAAAACGACCTTAAAATAAGCCTCTATAGTTTTTGTGCAAAGCTTAATTGAATAAACTCCACATTAAATATATAATGGAGATAGAAAGAAGGTACTTATATGAAATTTGGATTTATTGGAACTAATTTTGTTAGTGAAATGATGTTAGAGGCCGCAAAGACAATTGATGATTTTCAACTTGTTGCTGTGTGCAGTCGAAGCTTAGATAACGCAAAGAATTTTGCCGATAAACATGGAGCACAATTTTTTACAGATGACTACAATGATTTTTTAAAACAAGATTTAGATGCTGTTTACTTAGCGGTGCCAAATAATTTGCACAAAGATTTAGCTATATTCTTCTTAAACAACAAAATTCCAGTGTTTTGTGAAAAACCAATGGGAAGTAATATCGATGAAGTAAAAGCAATGATTGCATCATCAAGAGAAAATCAGACGCTTTTAACAGAAGGGATTGTACCAATTTATACAAAAGGCTTTCAAGTTGTTAAGGAAAACCTTCATAGAATTGGTCCAATAAGACGAGCAGTAATTAGTATGGGTCAATACTCATCACGTTATGATGCTTACCGAGAAGGTAATGTTTTAAATGCCTTTAAACCCGATTTATCAAATGGATCAGTAATGGACATTGGAATATATCCGCTATCCTTTGCAATGGGGCTATTTGGTCAACCTCAATCATTATTTGCTAACGCCTATGTCTTAGATTCAAAAGTTGACGGTTTAGGTACATTGATTTTAAACTATCCAGACAAAGAAGTAATTGTTATGCACTCAAAGATAACTGACCAAAAACTCATTTCCGAAATTCAAGGTGAAGACGGAACTATTCAATTCGATCACGCAAGTATTCCTAAAAAAGTTATGTTGACACCAAGAAAAGGTGAAACAGAAGTTATATTTGAAGATGATGAAAGACCAAGTATGCACTATGAAATAGAACAATTTATAGATGCAGTAAAAAACAACCTTGTAGAAGTTCCAACAGTTACCCACCAAATGATTTTAGATGTACACACTGTTTTAACTGAAGCTAGACGCCAAACCAAAGTTGTCTATCCAGCCGATTTAAAATAAAAATATATAAGCGTATAAAAGGTCAATAACTAAATGTTACTGACCTTTTTATATTTTAGTTAAGATAATAATAATTATCCAAAGAGCGCCGATAAAACAATTGACAAGCCCATCATCATAATTGGTAAACCAATTACAAGTCCAACGATTGTCATACTAATCAAAATCCCCACCACTGTCAAAATTATTCCCAGTATCAAGGAAATACCTTTACCTACTAGCGCAATAAAAAACATTCCTAATTTATATAGTATTCTGAAAGGAAAAGTTAGCAAAGCTATCAATAACTTTAACATTATTTCACCCCTAAGCCTCTAAGTTGTAATAATTTTTGATTGAAATTAAATTCTTTTTGTAAATTAATAATATTTTCCATAGCAGTCTCATCTATGTAATTAGTAAATCTAGCTCTTATCATTAAGTTTTTTAGTGAATGATCAGAATCTATATACTCAATTACTTGTGTTTTATAGCCACTATATTCTAAAACATTAGCTCTAACTGTATCTGTAATTATGGCACTAATTCGATCTTTTATTACACCATACTTAATCATACCTGAAAATTTATTAGAGTTAATTTGCTTGTAAACTTCATTTTGGCAACAAGGAACTGAAACAATATATTTAACCTGCCATTGCAAAGCTTTATTTAAAGCCAAATCAGTAGCAATGTCACAAGCATGGAGAGAAATAACCATATCAACATCTGCTATTTCAACATCATTAATATCTCCAGCAATAAAAGATAGATTTTTATAAGCATACTTATTGGCTAAGTCAATATTGTTTTTTATAACATTCTCATTTAAATCAATACCAATCATTTCAACTTCAAGTTTTCTTGTGTAAGTTAAATAGTGATATAAAACAAAGGTTAAATAAGATTTACCAGCTCCAAAATCGACTATTTTCAGCTTTTTGATATCATCTTGAGAGATTAAATCATTAACTAATTCTACATATTTATTGATTTGTCGAAACTTATCTGCCATTGGAGCAGCTATTTTGTTTTCCTCAGTAATGATATCAAGATCTTTTAAAACTTCTATTTCCTTGTAATCTTTTAAAACATAGTTTTTCTCGCGATTATGGCCTTGATATTTAGGTTTGTTGGCAATTGCTGTAAACCTTTTTAAAATGTTATTACGCTTGTTAATCCTAATATTATAATTACCGTTTTCACATTTACCATCAACTTGTTTAAAATTATTTATAATCTCTATCATTTTTTTAGCTAAGTTTTCTTCACTGACATTTTCATGAAAAACTTGAGTTTTTGTATGGCTAGCTATTTGATAGTCTTCTTCTAATTTTGTAACACTTACTTTTTCATATTTATAATCCGCAAACTTTTTATTACTTATCGTAATTAAGATGATCTTGTTTTCAATTATCTCATCAACAAGTGTTTTTATATCCAATTGCATTTATTATCCTCTTTTCAACTATTCAATTCCCTTTTTATCTAAATACTCTTCTAAAATATGAATGTTAGATTCATACATATCAACTGCAACATCTTTTCCTACAAAACGCAAATGCCAAGGCTCAACTTGATAACCAGTTAATTCAGGATTATCTTTATAACGAACTATAAAACCAAAGCGGTGTGCATTATCTTTGACCCAAGCATACTCATCAGTTTTACCAAAATCTGTATAGACACTCTTAACGTTTGAAACATCAACAACTAAACCCGTTTGATGGCCTGAATGTCCAGCTCTTGCACTAAAGGTGTCAGCCGAAGTTTGTCCGTGTTGTTCGACATATTTATTATAAAGATTAAACTGTGTATTATAACTTCTAAATGCTGAAATTGTTTCTATTCTTAAATCTATTTTAGCCATTGCTTCTTGCATTTCTAAATAAGCCTGATAAGCATCTTGTCTCAAGTAGAGTTCTTTGCTCTCATTTTCCATTAAAACTAAGTCATTTGGCAAAAAGTCATCTGGCAAACGATTATACTTATTCACCACAACAGTAAATGATAGTGGATTTTGCACTTCCGAAATATTTGTATAAAACTCATAATCTAAATTTGTATTGACTCTCCAAATAACTTCAGCATCAAGTAAGTTTGGATTAAGTTTGTGATAGGCAGTGTATCTTGATAAGTTTTCTTCTTTATAATTTTTAATATCGGAATATTCAATTTTACTACTATTATTATCAATAACACTGATTTTATCATCTGTCGCCGAAATCATTAAAACTTCAATTGATTGGTGCATTGGGGCATTAAAGACAATTGCAGTATACTTTAAATCTTCAGTTTTTTTGCGATTTTGAATTAAATTAATAAGCTGATATCCACCCATTGAGACTACCAATACTAAAAGCGCCACTACAAAGATTTTTTGGCGGCGAATTCTATTTTTAGACTTACTTTTTTTTCTAACTTTCAATTTCTAATACCTCTAATTCTTTGTATCCAGTATTTGGATCATATTTTCTAGTCATTTCATATTTATCAAATTTCATAAGCACAACTTCGGCCGTAGTATTTACAATTGTTCCCTCTAAAAGATGACCACCAATTGTTTGTAGTCGTTTATCTGATAAAGCGATGTGCAAATGAGCGCCATCTTTTGATATTGTTCCAGTTAAAGAAACTATTTCAAAATCTTTTGTCTCAAAGTACTCACTAACACCATCAGCTTTGCGGATGCGTATTTCATTAACACTTCCGACAACTGTGACAATACATCCAGCTTCAATATTATTTAATTTAGAGAACTCGACAATCGATTTCTTTAAATCATCGCCACGTTTAAGTCTAAATACAAAGTATTCCATCAATATCACCAAATTCATTTTAACATTATTTAAGACTTAGTGCACTTAATTTAAATTAATAACCCAATTAAACTTAACTAAAATCCTTCTAAGGGAATTTATGGTGATTTATGTTATAATTTGGTTAGAAGTTTATTAGCAAGGAGTTTTTATATGTTAGATATTTTTCAAGAGTTTTTACAAAATTTACTAGGTGGCAATCATCAAGAAATTATTGTTTTCATTCTTTCAATGACTCCTTTAATTGAACTTAGAGGTGGTGTAATCGCTGGCTATTTTTATGACTTTTCACTAGCAAAAACCCTCCTTATTACTATTAGTGCTAATTTAATTCCAATTCCTTTTATTATAATATTTATCAAACAAATATTTAAATTTATGCAAAAACATAATATTCTATCTAGCTTTATAGATAAGTTAAAAAAGCGCGCAATGAGTAAAAGTGACAAAATCGAAAAGTTAGAATTTTGGGGCCTACTTTTTTATGTGGGAATACCACTACCAGGAACTGGGGCTTGGACTGGGGCCCTAATTGCTAGTTTGTTAAACATTGAGTTCAAAAAAGCCATGTTTGCTATTTTTTGCGGGATTTTACTAGCGGCCACAATTATGAGTTTTGGCGTTTATGGTATAATTAACTTTGTATCTTAACACTTTTAGTTTTAACCATTGAAACAGACTAAAGTTTGTGATACAATTTCTAAGATGGTCGCTTAGCTCAGGGGGAGAGCACCTGCTTGACGTGCAGGGGGTCAGGGGTTCAAATCCCTTAGCGACCACCATTTAATTAAATAAAATTTAAATAACGCTTAGTAGGAAGAATGAAGAGATGTTGATCTTCTCTTTCTATTTTTTATTTTTAAACAAGACTAGGAGATTTAATATGATGGAATTTATCAAGGCAGTTATTTTAGGTATATTACAAGGTATAACTGAATGGTTACCTATTAGTAGTACCGCCCATTTAATTTTATTAAACAATTTAATTAAACTAGATGTTAGTCCAGCGTTTTGGGACTTATTTGAAGTTGTTATTCAGTTAGGTTCAATTTTGGCTGTTGTGCTTTTATACTTTAATAAATTAAACCCTTTATCAAAAGATAAAACAAAACAACAACAAACAAGTACATACCGTTTATGGTTTATGATTATCATTGCTTCAATACCTTTAGTCATTGGCGCCCTACTTGATGATTACATCCCAAAACACAATCTAGTAATTGCGGCTACATTAATTATTTATGGGATAGGTTTTATCGTAATTGAAAAACGTAATAAGCATAAACAACCTAAGTTTTCATCAGTCGCAAACATTGATACAAGGACCGCCTTTTTGATTGGTTTGTTTCAACTTTTAGCAATAGTCCCAGGAACTTCAAGATCTGGTGCAACTATTATTGGAGCTTTAATCTTAGGTGTATCTAGAGTTGCTGCAACTGAGTTTTCTTTCTTTTTAGCAATTCCAGCAATGTTTGGAGCTAGTGGTTTAAAACTTTTAAAATATATTATAAACACTGGATTCATCTTTACTGGATATGAAGTATTTATTTTATTAACCGCAACAATAGTATCATTTGTTGTTTCAGTATTTGCAATTAAATACTTACTTAAATATATTAGAAGAAATGATTTTACAGCTTTTGGCTACTATCGTATAGCTTTGGGTATTGTCATTATTTTAGTATTTGTTGTGCAATTAATATTTGCATAAGTGCTCGTGGCGCAATTGGATAGCGCACTTGGTTCCGATCCAAGCGGTTGCAGGTTCAAGTCCTGTCGGGCGCACCATTATAAATTAAAAAAGGAAGTTTTTAAAACTTCCTTTTTATACATCTTTAATCATTTGTTTGTAGTCAAGAACATCAAAACCTTGACGTCCATATAGATCAATTGCTCGTTTATTTTTTGACTCAACTTCTAATCTTAAACGAACAATATTTGAATCACTATTAACAGTCAAATATTTAAAAAACTCTTTACCTAAACCTTGTGATCGATATGGCTTTAAAATAAATAGTTCCTCGACAAATAATGTTAAACCACCTGCTTCGTGAGAGTAATATTTTGAAGTTAGTGCATAACCAACATTTTTGTCATCTTGAGTTAAGATATAACCAGATATGTAATTATCACTAACCATTAATTCATTAAATGTATCAACGTGACTTTGAAATGGTATTGGACTTAAAACACTATCACTATCATAAAACTCTTTTGTTAACTCATAAAATAATTCTCTATCATTTGCTTCTATCTTTCTTATCATTGCTAATTCTCCTCAATCTTTCACATTATTTATATAAATGTGTTGTATAATGTACTAGTAAATTTGAATAACTATACAATTGTATCATAATATTAAAAACTTACTAGTTTTGATTTTTTTATTTGCAGCTAATTTGAGTAATACAATTAATAATTATAGGAGGTTTATATGATTGATTTGCATATACACACTAGACTTAGTATTGGGCAATACAACGTTAATGAAACACTAAATAATGTCAAAAGAGCAAACTTAGATATTTTTTCAATAACTGATAATGAACACTGCCTTGCATATAACGATTTTGATATGCAAAAATACCCGAATTTAGTAACTGGCACAATTTTCACTACATCTATCAACGGTTTGCTTATAGATATTATTGGCTATGAAGTTAATCCGCTAGTTATAAATAATTTTTACTTTGAAAAATATAGCAAAATAAATATTGAAAATCAAGAAATTAAGCTTTTTGATAAGTTAGTTGATATTATGAAAAATAACAATGTAACTTTATCAAAGGATATTCAATTAACACTCGTTGAAAAAGGTGTTAGTAAAAAACTTGTGTTTTATGATGCTTTAAAAAATAATCCTGACTTTCCTTTTTTAAATTATAAAGAGTTTTATCGCGATGGTTTATCAAACCCTTTTAGCCGTTTCTTTTTAAATGAAGCAAGCATTCACCCAAGTTTAAAAGAGATTTTAAGCGTCATAAAAAAAGCTGGAGGTAAAGCTTTTTTAGCTCATCCATATGATTATGGAGTCAATGTAGATAGTCTAATCGAAGTTTTAATTGATGAAGGTATTGATGGTCTTGAAGTTTTTCACCCAAGTGCGGCACTGCGACAATCATTAAAATTAATCAATATATGTCGAAGCAACAACTTACTTGCTAGTGGTGGTAGTGACTTTAGAAAAGATCGTTATCATATTCCAATTGGTTTAAATGTACATCCTAAATTATTTGATGACAAGCCATTTGAATGGCTAAAAAAATATCGAATTAAGACAGATAATAATTAAACTTTCCCCTGACAAATTAATTTGGTCAAAGTTTTTAATATAAAAAAAGAAGATTACTCTTCTTTTTTTTGATGTATTAGTATTTTTTCATCTCATCAATTAAAGCATTTACACTTGAAACAATTTTACCATTGTCTTTAATGCAGCCAACTGTAAATAAGTTTACATAGTGGAATTGATTTTCAGCAACTTCACTAGTTAGCGCGTCTAATTTTTGCTGAGTTGCATTAATTCCATGACGAACATCAGTATATAGGCCAATAACTTTAACACCTTTTGCATGTGCAACACCAATTTCTGTTGCTACTCCAACATCAATTGAAGCTCCATCTAAGACAGCTATTAATACATCAGTTTCATATAAACGTTCATTATCGCCTTGTGCAATCATAATACTATCAGCATAAAGACTCTTATCATTTATAGCCATGTTTTCTTGTGGCAAATAAATTTCCAAATTTGGATTACTAGCTCTTAAGGCCGCAACCGTTTTCGCATTAAAATCTTGCTCCATCGCACAAAATAGTGGACTAGCAAAATACACTTTTGTTTTTTTCATTGTATCCATCCTATCTATCAAATATCCAAGCAAAACATGGCTTGGTTAAAATCTCTTCATCTAAATGTACACCTAAGGGAATTAATACTTCATTACCAACAAAGCCACTGCCAATACTAGCCAATTTATCGCTAGCTTCACAAAAGTCAATCAACGTTAAACTATTTAAAACTGAAATAGAAGCATGATAGACTTCAACTCCATCTAAATTTAATTCTAACACCATCTCTAATAGTTCTCCGACATCAGCTCGATACTCAAAAGGATGAGCTAAAAATACTTTACCCCCAGCTTTTTTTATCAATTTAATAACTGTAGGGATATCAGGTAAATAAATCGTTTGATCAATATAATATTCACTATTAGGATTATTAATAGCGTAGAGTCGAAAGTCTCTTTCATTTTTATAAACAAAATCTGGATAACTTGAAAGCAAACTGGCAAAAACCTGCTTTATACTTATACCTAACTTATTATATCGCTCATATTCGGTGTCGACTTTGAAGCCTTTAGATTTCAACATTTTTATTATTTTTTTTGTCCTATCTTTTTCAATTAATTCAACTTCTTCAATTGAATAATACATGTCATACCATTCATTAATAATTGCAACATCTACATCATATCCCAATAAATCAATTGGACGTCCATTAAAAAATGTATTAATTGCGGTGCCGTTTATTATGTTTGGAAACTCATTTTTATCTATTAAATTGTAAGCAAGACAGTGATTTTTATCAGCAATGGAAAAATATTTAGGATTAGATTCTCTAATTGTTTCCAATGTTCTAAAAACACTCATTTGACCAGTACTTAATGTTGTTTTTATATGTAAGTCAATCATCTTATCACCTGCTATAATTCTATCATATTTATTAGTAAGTTGTTAAAGTAAAATCTAAAAAGACGGTTTCCCGTCTTTTATATTTAATCTCTTGCTAAACTTATTCTAGCAATTGGAACTCTAAATGGTGAACAAGAAACATAGTTCATACCAACTGATTTAAAGAAAGCGATTGAACGTGGATCCCCACCGTGTTCTCCACAAATACCAATTTTAATATTAGGCTTAACTTTTCGAGCGCGATCAATAGCTATTTTAATCAACTCACCAACACCACTAGTATCTAAAGTGCTAAATGGATCATCACCATAAATACCTAGTTTATAATAGCTCTTTAAAAACCCTCCAGCATCATCGCGGCTAAAGCCATAGGTCATTTGAGTAAGATCATTTGTACCAAAGGAGAAAAAGTCTGCCTCAAGCGCTATTTCATCAGCTAAGATACAAGCTCTTGGCAATTCAATCATTGTTCCAACTGTATAATTAATACTTACACCTGATTCTCTTATTAACTGATCAGCTAAAGTTTTAACTTTTTTTGCTAAAAAGTTAAACTCAGCAACATCACCAACAAGTGGAATCATAATTTCAGGTTTTAAAACATTATCTTTCATCTCTTTTGTAACATTAATTGCCGCTTCTATTATCGCCCTTGTTTGCATCAGTGCGATTTCTGGATAAGTAATTGCCAAACGGCAACCACGGTGACCCATCATTGGGTTAAATTCATGTAATGATCTAATAGTATCTCTAATCTCATGGACACTCATTGACATAACAGTCGCCAACTCTTCAATATCTTGAGTTGTTGTTGGCATAAATTCATGTAACGGTGGATCCAAATATCTAATTGTAACTGGTAATTCTTTGACAGTTCTAAAAATCTTTTCAAAGTCGTCACGCTGAATTGGCAAGATTTTACTTAAAGCAACTTCGCGCTGCATTTCATTGGTACTTAAAATCATTTCTCTAACCGCACGAATACGGTCAGCTTCAAAAAACATATGTTCAGTTCTAACTAAGCCAACACCTTGAGCACCAAAGTCTAAAGCAGTTTGGATTTCATGTGAACTATCTGCATTGGTATAAACTTTTAAATCAGCTATTTCATCAGACCAAGTCAATATATTGTCAAAATCTTCTGCTATAGCAACACTTTGAGTTTCAATTTGACCTTCATATACAAAGCCTGTTCCGCCATCAATAGAAATTTGATCACCTTCAAAATATTTTTTATCTTTAATCATAACGTGATCTTCAAAAACTCTTAAATCACTGCTACCAACGATACAAGCTTTACCCATACCTCTAGCTACAACGGCCGCATGAGATGTCATTCCACCACGTGCAGTCAAAATACCTAGCGATAAGTTCATGCCTTCAATGTCTTCAGGAGATGTTTCCATTCTCACTAAAATAGTTGGACGGCCTTTATCTGAATATTCAACAGCTTTTTTAGCACTTAAAACAATTAAACCTGAAGCGGCTCCAGGACTTGCTGGCAGACCACTAGCGATTGGTTCTATTGATTGTAGAGCCTCTAATTTAAATTGTGGATGCAATAGTCCATCAATAATATCTAAGTCTAAACTCTCAATTGCTTCCTTTTTAGTAATAATGCCTTCTCTTACTAAATCATTGGCAATTTTTACGGCAGCTTGGGCCGTTCTTTTACCAGCTCTAGTTTGAAGAATAAAAAGTTTATAATTTTCAATGGTAAATTCCATATCTTGCATGTCGTGATAATGTTTTTCTAAAAAGTTTGATATTTCTTGAAACTCTGCATATTGTTTTGGCATAGTTTCCTTTAGCTGTGAAATTTGTAAGGGAGTGTGTGTACCGGCAACAACATCTTCACCTTGGGCATCAAATAAAAACTCACCATAAAGCTCTTTGGTTCCTGTGGCTGGATTTCTTGAAAAGGCTACACCCGTTGCACAACCTTCACCCATATTACCAAAGACCATTTCTTGAACTGAGACAGCCGTTCCCCAAGTATCTGGAATCTTGTGCATACGACGATAATAGATAGCACGGTCATTGTTCCAAGATTTAAACACTGATTCGATTGCTTGCATTAATTGTTTTTCAGGATCTTGTGGGAAAGCTTCTTTAACTTCACGTTTAAATGTTTCCTTGTATCTTTCGACAACTTCTTTTAAAGCTATAACAGATAAATCATGGTCAGTTTCAACTTCATACTTATCAACTATCGTATCCATAACTTGATCAAAATGTTTTTTATCAACACCATGGACAACATCAGCAAACATTTGAATTAAACGACGATATGAGTCATAGGCTAAACGTTCATTATTTTTAGCCATTACCAGTGCTACTTCATCATTTAGCCCTAAATTTAAAACAGTATCCATCATACCAGGCATAGATGCTCTTGAGCCCGATCTTACAGATACAAGTAAAGGATTATCATTTGAATTAAAATTCTTTTTGGTAATTTTTTCAAGCGAGCGCATATTTTTAATAACTTCATCTTTAATAACGTCAGAGATTACTCCATCTTTATCATAGTAGTCATTACATGCTTCAGTACTAACTACAAAACCTTGAGGTACAGGAAGATTAAGCCTTGTCATTTCTGCAAGGTTGGCACCCTTACCTCCAAGAATCTCCCGCATTTGAGCATTACCCTCTGAAAATAAATATACAAACTGTTTTTTCATAATTTCCCTCCTAATTGTTACGTACATTATACACATTATTTGAAAATTATGAAAGCGCTTAATATATTAATATAATAAAATGGTTTTTAAACAAATACAGACAATTTATTCTGTAATATAATTTATTCTAATTAAACTGTGCATGTTATTTAAAAACTACTATTATTGTTGTTTTCAATTATTTGTTGTAATAATGATTTAAATAAAAACCTTTTACCTATAATTAAAAACTATAAGATGTGTCGATTTATAATTTACTATTTGAAATAACTTGTTATTTCAAACTGCTTGATAAATTTAAAATACTTAATTAAAATTGATAAATTTTTTATAATTTTAATTAAGACATACCAGCAATCTTATTTTATAACCCTGGTAATGGCTTTCAGACAGTATTAACAAAACATGATAGAATAGCAATATATAAATGCATAGAAAAACAGTCGAGGTAGAAAACATGAATCAAATTATAGTGTTTATTGTCATTTTTGCAATGTTAGTATTTTTTATAGATGGACGAACTCGTTATGAGTTTGTTTCACTATTTGCTCTACTAGTTTTAACAGTATTGGGAATTATTGATTTTGAAAGCGCATTTTCTGGTTTTAGTCATCCTGCTGTCATCACAGTAGCTTCTGTTTTAGTTATTAGTGCTTCACTAATCAAGTCTGGAATTGTGGAGAGATTAGTTGTATTACTAAACAACAAAACACAAAATCTATCCTTTAAAATACTTGCTTTAATGATTGTTACAGGAATTTTATCTGCTTTTATGAACAATGTTGGAGCTTTAGCGCTTATACTTCCCATTGCCATGCGTATGGCAAAAGATGATGATATACACCCTTCCCAACTTTTAATGCCTGTTGCTTTTTCTTCACTTATGGGTGGAATGATTACAATTATTGGTACGCCACCCAACCTAATTGTTTCAAATTACCGACTACAGGTAAGTGGAATTCCTTTTAGTTTTTTTGAATTTGCTCCTATAGGACTGACAATTTTGATTTTAGGTATTCTATTTACAGTTTTTTTAGGGGTTTTTCTTATACCAAAAAGAAAAACCAATATGGATGATGGCATTTTTAACATTGGAGAATATTTGTCCGAAGTCAAAATTGAGAAAAATTCAAAACTAATTGATCAACAAGTACTAGATTTTAAAAAAATCTACAAAATCGATGTTGAAGTTCTTAGTATTCTCCGCGATGATCGCAATATTATTATCCCTAAGCCCCATGCCCTTTTAAAAGAAGGTGATGTTCTCATCATAAAAACCGATAGTTTACTTCTAAATGAATTAATTAGTCGGACTGGTTTAAGCTTGAAAGGAGCATCATTAGACTTTTTAAAATCAACTCCTTATCTAAGCTCACAAGATTTTGAGCTAATTGAAGTTGTTTTGCGAGATGATTCACTTTTAATTGGCAAAACAGCTCTCGAGATAAATTTAAGAAATCGTTTCAATGTAAACTTAATTGCCGTTTCTCGACAGGGCTCAGTTTCAATTGAAAGATTGAAATCCTTTAAGTTCAAGTCAGGTGATATTCTTCTTTTACAAGCTCCAAAAAGCAAACTTCAAGATATTTATAATACCTTGTCTTGCTTACCTCTTGCTGAAAGAAAAGTTCAAATTAAAACCAACAAAAGCAAAACCAAAGAATTTTTACCACTTAGCTTTTTCTTAATTGCTATTTTACTTACAACATTGGGCATCTTACCTGTTCAGGTTGCCTTTAGCAGTGTTGCTGTTTTACTAGTTCTTACAAAGTTAATCACCGCCAGAGAATTCTATGATTCTATTGAGTGGCCTACCATTATTTTATTAGGCTCTTTACTACCTTTGGGTTTAGCCTTACAAAACAGCGGTGCCTCAGATACACTTGCATCCTTACTTGTTAATTTATCCATTTATGTGTCTCCAGTTACCATGTTAGTAATTATCATGGTTATAACCATTTTTTTCACTAATTTAATCAGCAGTACAGCCACTGCGGTTTTAATGGGTCCAGTTGCAATTAGTTTAGCACTAACAATGGGTGTTAATACAGATCCTTTTTTAATAGCAATAGCAATCGGAGCTACCACTGCTTTTATAACACCAATCGCTCATCAATCCAACATGCTGGTTATGGGACCAGGGGGTTACAAATTTAGTGATTATTGGAAACTAGGTTTACCCTTATCAATTATTTCAATCATTGTAAGTGTACCTATTATTATAAAACTTTGGCCCCTGTAAAAACTTTTAATTTTTTTTAGCCAGAAATATTAAACCTGTTTTTTAATAGAAGATTGGCTTAATCTACCATAAATTTAAAATTAAATGCTAACAGTTTATTAAGCTTACCTTTTAATTCCCTTTTAAAAACTCTTTTTTAAACCGTTTTTTTAGTAATCTTAGTAATCTACATCTGACATGCCAACTGTATGCCACAACTGGAAAAAAATATCGAAATTTAAGATTTCAATATTTTTATCTTCTATCTTTAGCAAAAAGTTATTGTATTAAAGTTTAAATAATTCACTTAGAGTTTATTTACTATGTTTTAATAGATTTATTTATTATCGACAATATTTTAGAAATTATCAAAGATAAAAGATTTAATTATTGCAAAATATTCTCTAACATACGCTTTGATAATTGTACTTTTTGGTGTTTTAGAAGCGAGTCCCTCTGCCTGTATGTTTAGGCGTTTAGCCAACATTTTTGATCTGAAAATATGATAATCACTCGTAGCAATTAAAATTTCGATATTTTTTCCACTGTCAAATTCTCTGATTTTTTCAATACTAAATTTTAAATTTTCATAAGTGTTGCTTGATTTTGCTTCTAAAATTATCCTGGCTTCATCAATGCCTTGGCGCTTTAAATATTCACTCATAACATAGGCTTCAGAGACATCTTCATCAGCACCCTGGCCTCCAGAAACGATCACTAAGCTATCATTATTTTCTTTTAAATAAGCAGATGCACTATTTAATCTATTAATCAGAGTTAAAGATGGCCTTGTGCCAATAATTTGAGCACCTAAAACTATTACATAATTTGACTTAGTATTATTGACTTTAGATCCTTGAGAAATTATTAATGATTCAATTGCAATAAAGGAGATAAGCAGCGCTAGCAAAACAATTATTGAAATTTTTTTCAATTGTTTTTTCATAAAAACCCCGTTTCTATATTAAGCTTTTTATACTATTTTAAATGTTGTCTCACTGTTTAAAACTTTCATATCATTTGTAGTTAAGTCTTTGATTGGAGCCCTTCTAATTGAACTTAAATAATTAATCATATAATTGATTTTATTTAAATTCCCTTCCACTTCAATTTCAACATCTCCATTATCTAAGTTTTTAACCCATCCTACTAATTCTAAATGATTTGCCATCCCTAAGGTTTCAACACGAAAACCTACACGCTGGACCTTACCAGAAAAAATTAAATGCTTTCTAACATTTTCTGTCTTTTTAAAATTTGGTAAAACTAATTTATTGATTTGACTCATCAAAAATTGTTTACGATAATTATTTATTAACTTTAATATTTTCATATTTTTCCCTCCAAACTTTTGAGTATACACCCACTATATAATATTTAACTAATAAAAGGTAGAGTAGCATATAGCACAACTTTTAAATAGAGCACTTTTCTTTACATAATACTGCCATACTTTATAATTGTATCTAAGGTTGGTGAAACATGTTTAATTTAGGACTACAAAGGCTATCAAGTAAAAGAAATAGTTTAATTTTATTTTTTCTAGCTTTTTTGGCTATTAACACCGTAATTGATTATTTAAATATGACTTATGCAGAAATGGCAGCAATGTATGGCGTTGTATTAGTGATCGCTAATATAACTTTAAACACTGTTATGAGTGCAATGATTTCATTGATGTTAACATTAAGCTTAATTAATGTTGAGCTAAAAGGTAGTGAGACTAAAAGTCAAAACTTTGGCTTTATTTCAGTTTTGTTTGGAATAATGACTTATGGTTGTACATCTTGCGTAATTGGATTTTTTGCAGCAATTGGTATTTCATATTCTGTAGTTGCCCTTCCATTAGCAGGCTTACCATATAAGTTTTTATCTCTAATTTTAGTTTTAGCTGGCTTGATGTTTACGCGCTACGAAATGAATAAGCCTTGCACAATTAAAGTTAAGTAAGCTAATTTACAATGTTAAAGCTCAAGTATTTCACTTGAGCTTTTTTAATATTTAAAATTCTTTTTTACTTATTAAAATTAACCAACCACTTAGCAATATTACTACATAATACATTTTAGTAAAGTGTAATCCAGTGTCAACTATTTCGTGGTGATGCTTTTTTAACACAGGAGTTTTCTCGCTTTCTATAATAATTTCAATGAGATTTGGCTTATTTAAATCTTTTTGATTTACTGTAAAAGTAAATATTTCTTTATTAATTGTGTAACCTGTTGTTGCCTTTGTATTTAAAATTTTATAATCACCTGGTTTTAAGTCGTTAATGATGTTTTGATCTTTATTTAGAGTTAATGTTTTAAGCAATTTATTATCAGCATTATACAATTCAAATTCACCATTTAAGATTATTTTTTCTTTTTTGCATTGATAAATGATTTTGACTCCACCTAAATAATTTATAAAGTCTGTAACTTGAATTGGCTGTTTTTTACCATAGGCAGTTTTCTCTATATGTGTTTTAATAATCATTGTATTCAAGATATAACTTTCACTAGTTTTTATTTGTTTGATTAGATAATCATTAGGTGCTAACTCATTGAATTCTACAAGACCATTAACATCACTTTTACTAATAACTGATGTAAATGGATAATTTAGACTTTCAATAATGAATTCACTGTTTGCAATAGGTTTTTTCCTTTCATTTATATTATAGAAAAATAAACTTGCTTGTTTGTTTACAAAAACAACTTTTTTATTTTTTACAAAATTATTTTCATCAAGAGAAATAGTAAATTCTAAAGGTTTACTATTAACCAAATAGCCCTTTGGCGATGTTTTTTGTGATAGGCGATACTGGCCAGCTGGAAGATTTTGTACAACTTTATCATTTGTAATGAGTAAATCTTGAATTAATGTTAAAGGTTTTTTATTTTTTATAACTTGTAAATCAAATACGCCACCCAATAATGTTTCATTTTTTTCGTTTTTGTTTTTTATAATTAATTCACTGCTAGATAAATCTATAATATCTTCTTTTAAAGCCTCTACAAATTGAGCAGTGGTATTACAACTATTGATAAAATTATTTAAAATTTCATCATTGCCAGTAATTGTTACTGTATTAGTAATCCAGATACTTTTAAATGTGGGTAAATGGTTGCTATAGAATTTTAATATATATGGTTTATTTAAAGAATTATTTAAGCTATTCAAAAATTTTATTGTTAATTGATTTTTGCTTGATATTTCAATTGTGTAATCCTTATCTAAAATTAAAGAATTATTTTTATTTTTAACCCAGATGCCAGCTTCATTTAAATAAGCTGGATAAATATTAAAGTTAGCATCTAATTTGAAACTTCCACTGCTAAGAGCGGATTTTATTTCAACATTTTTCACAGTTGAATTTCTTGGATTAATCAATACTTCCCACAACATTAAGTTTTTTTCTTGTTTACCATGAACACTTAAATGATGTTTTCCATGATTTATTTCTACAGTATGAACTATTTTTTTTACAGTATCACCTACAGTAATAACAATCTCACTATCAAAGTCCTCTTTTACAATAATATCTTTTAAGATTGTTGAATATGTAATTTTATAAACACTAGGCTCACTATTATTTAAAAGTAAAACAAAGTCATCATTATTATTTAAGTGTAAAGAATATTCATCTTGTTTTAAATTCTTTTGAAATTTCAAACTTCCATCCTTATTTAGATCATACTTTGCTATTTTAAAATCATCACTTAAACTTCCAACTATTTTTTTTCTAATCTTTGTTTGCTTAGCTTTTAACTGATTGTAATTAGCAAGTATTTCCCAATTTATCAAGTTGTTAGTTTCATCAAGTTTTGAGATTACAGAGCCATTATTGTAAACTTTATCATTAAAATGTTCTAGCTCTAAAAACACTTTTTCACTTATTGTTTCTAGATTATTCAATTTACCATCAATTTGATTAGCAATACCATATTTAATAGTTTCATTTATAATGGGTTGTCTATAATAAAATGTCGAATTTATTGACAATTTACTTGTTTGAAAATCAAATTCTTTTAAAAACTTTATTGCATAATTATTTATTCCATCTAATTTAATTGTAAAATCTACATTTTCGACTAAACACTTATCAAAGCTAAAATGACAAACAGTAATAGAATTTTTCTTTAACTCTAAATCAGTGCTCGAGTATAAAGCAATAACATTTAAATCAATAATTTTATGTTCTAAGTCTATAATTAAATTTTGAATAATTGTTTTATTAGAGTAGTCTGTGTCAACTATTGAAGCTAAAACTGGTTGGTTAGAAATAATTGTTTCTACTTCAGCCTTTATTGTTACGTTTTCTTGAAAATTAAAATCATACAGATCTGTCTCTACATCTAGCCAATATTTTAAATCTTTACTATCATTATCATCGAATTTTAAGTGAAAGATAATATCTAAAGATTCAATGATTTCATCAGTGAATATAATATCAAAACTATCATCACTTTCACTAATAATTTTATATTTGTCTTTATCTAGTATTTTTCTTGTCAAATCAAATATTACTATTGAATCTTCTACATATTTAAATTTATTTTCATATTCTACCTTTATCTCAGGCTTTTCAAGTTTGCGCAAATCATAATTATATTTAATTGAATATTTGTAAACATTACTAATTGTTTCGCTATGTTTAACATTTAAATGTCGATTAAATGTTGTAGCACAGTTTTGAAAATATTGGTTAATATTATTACCTTGAATAACTTTAAGATCTAAGTCAAAGTTATATTCAAAGCTTTCTTCTTGACTAGTTTGATCTGCATAAAGACTAAAAATATTAATAAAACTAGAGATCTCAATTAGCAGTGGTTTAGTTATGGTGCTATTTATTTGTATTTCACTTAGTGAGTTTTTTTCTATAAAATTTATGAGTTTTAAACTAGCATCTAAAGCAACTTCATATATTTTAATAGAATTGATTAAATAATCGTTGTTGTCTGATATTTTAATTATTGGGTTTACTAAACTTTGAGAATCTTTATTTACAATTGTTTTCCAAACAATTTCATCAGGGTCACTACCGCTGTGTTGTTTATTGTTTTTATAAAATATCATTGAATCATTCAACTTGTAATTAGAATTTTTAATATCCAGAAGCTTTGACTCTGTTAAGTTTGTTTCATTTTTTGCAAAAATAATAATGTTATCAGTAAGGCCTGATAAAAGCATAACAAAAACAAGTGATAGCTTTGCTATCAAAAAATTACGTTTCATTTTCATCCTCCAAAATCCAATATTTTGTAAAACTATTTGTGTGTTAAGGGATTAAGCTAACTACACTACAAAACATCTCGAGATGCCTTACTACCAAAATCATTATATTTAAAAATATTATAAACCTGTCTAGTCCACTATAGCACATTATGTCTTATATGTCTTTAATGTGTTTTTTTATGTTTAAAGTAAACAAAAACCTTGAATTTTTCAAGGCCTTGTTTTATTTGTTTTCTAAGATTTCATCTGTCTTTCGATATGCTCCATTTACTTCAGCACCGATAACTATAATCATATTTGTAAGATTCAACCAGACTAACAAGATTATAATACCCCCAAGACTACCATAGGTTGCTGTATAGTTTGAAAAGTTTCTAACATAAAAAGAAAAAACAATAGAAGCTAGAATCCAACCCACTGATGTAAAAATAGCTCCAGGTAGTGCATAGCGTAATTTGATACGATTACCTTTTGTAGTAGAAGGTGCAATTGTGTATAAACCCACAAAAGTTGTAATAAGTGAAAGTAGTGGAACAACAATTCGCATTAAACGCCAAAATTGATAAAAGAAATCTTCTGCGCCCAAATAAATAAAAATTTGATTAGCAATAATCTCACCAAATACCAAAGTTAGTAACACGATAATAATTAATGCAGCCAAGGCTATTGTAAAGATGACTGAAAGCATTTTATGTTTCCAAAATGGTCTAGTTTCCTTAACATTATAAGCTTTATTTATTGATCTAAACAACCCTGTAATTCCAAGTGATCCCGTCCATAGGGTTAAAATAAAACTCGTAGACAATAAAGTCTCACTTCGCGAATTGACAAGTTCATTAACGATTCCTGATATAAGAGATTTGGCTTCATTAGGTAGTATTGAAACTAGTGTGCTAATTACTTCTTCACCAACTAAAGGTGTAAAACTAATAATACTTAAAAGAAAAATTAAAAATGGAAAAATTGACAAAATAAAGTAGTAAGTTAATTTTGCACCAGAACCGGTTATTTCATTTTTACTAATATTTTTTAAAAATTGGCTAATAAAAATAAACCAAGGTTTTTTTTGGTTTTTACTTTTAAACTCGCTCCATTTAACTTTTGTGTGCATAATACCTCCTACTGTTTACTAAAGACATAATTGAATTGATCTGATCGCTCTTTAATAAATTTGTAATCTAAATTATTATAATTTTTTAATTGATTTGGACCACTTATTTTATTTAAAACAATATACTCTACCATGTCCCCACGACCAATTTTAGCCTGTGTTGATAAATTTCTCCCTAGCTCATCTAACAAGATAATGTTAATGATGTTTGGGTGATTAATACCCTTAGAGAACTCTTGTGATGCCAAATTGATAATTACATCTTCGCTCGCTAGTAAATTAGTTAATTTGTCATTCCAATATTCATACAAATCAATTTGAAAATCCATCATATAATCTAAGCGATATTCAATAATTAAATCTGTTGGGCGTAGCGCTCCATACATTGCTGATAGAATAAGTAAATGTTTTTCTAAAAAGTCAAAATCTTCTTTCTCAAATGATTCAAAACCCATATTTTTAAATGCTAGACCCTCATAAAGATTAATTGCACATATTTCATTTTGTGGTTTTTGATAGTAGTTATACACAGTATTTGTAAGTTTATCAGAAATTTTAAAGTCTTTTTTTATTTTTTTATAACTGTATTTCTTTAAAATATCTCTTAATTTATTTGCGTCATTTTCAAATAATGCTTGTTTACCACTAACTTTATAGTTTTTGCGTTTCATAGTCTTTGTTGGCGATATTATAATTTTCATATTAACTTTTCATATTCAGTTTGATTAAAACCAACTAATACATCACTCTCGCCAATTAAAAGAGGTCTTTTAACCAACATACCATCAGTTGCTAAAAGCGCAATTTTTTCATCATCACTCATACCATCTAATTTGTCTTTTAAGTTTAGATTTCGATAAATTGTACCTGAAGTATTAAAAAACTTTTTAATCGGTAAACCACTTAACTTTATCCACTGAGCTAATTCCTGTTGTAAGGGATTGTTTTTTGATATTTCGCGATAAGTATATTCAACATCATTATCGTTTAAAAATTTTTTAGCTTTAGCACAGGTGCTACAACGTTTATAACATATAAATAAATATTCCATATATACACTTCCTTCAATCTAATTATATCAAATAGATGCCTAATATCATAAGTATCTCAAGCTAATTGCTTATCCTTAGCTTTTATATTTAAAGGATTACTTTAAATATTTAAAAAGCTCAACTCCTATACTTACTAGGAATCAAGCTTGGCATATTATCTATGATGGTTTAACATTTATTTACTAGTTCTTTTTGGTGCTTTACCACGGCTACTACGTTTACCACGATTTCCGCCGCCATGACCACTTCCGCCACGTTTTTTGCCACCTTTATTGCCACCACGACCTTGTTTACCTCTACGGCCACCGCCACCGCCTGAGCGTGGAGCTTGAACTGTTTCATCTACCATTGGATAATCGTGATCAATTACAACATCGATTTTATAATCCATCATTTTTTCAATTGATTTAAGTAAGCCTCTTTCTCCATAATCACAAAATGAAATAGAGCGCCCTTCTTCTCCAGCACGTCCTGTTCTTCCGATTCTATGAACGTATGTTTCAGATTCTTCTGGAATATTATAGTTAATAACGCATGATAAGTTATCAATATCTATACCACGACTCGCTACGTCAGTTCCAACAAGAACTTGGAATTTGTAGTCTTTAAAGTCTTTTAATACTTTGATACGTTTGTTTTGTGATTTATCTCCATGAATTGCACGCGCTGTTATGTCGTGTTTTTCTAAGTAAGTTACAATTTGTTCCGTATTATTTTTTGTTCTAGCAAATACTAAGATAGTCCCATTTAATTCAGATTTGATTAGATCTACTAATAAGCGTTTTTTATTGTCTGGGTCAACATAGTATAATGATTGTTCAATTTTTTCAACTGGTGATGTAACCATCGCCGCTGCAATTCTAATTGGATCACTCATTAATTCATCAGCAATAGCCATGACTGTCTTTGGAAGTGTTGCTGAAAATAGCAATGTTTGACTATCTTTTGGAATTGGCTTTGTTATAATTTTAATGTCATGAATAAATCCCATATCTAATAGTCTATCTGCTTCATCTAATACAAACATTTCTACACTACTAAGGTTGACTAGTTTTTGCTCCATTAAGTCCATTAAACGACCTGGTGTTGAAATAATAATGTCTACTCCAGCGTTTAAAAATCTTTCTTGGCGTTTTTGTGAAACTCCACCGTAGATAACTCCAATTTTTAAATTAAGAAACTTACTATAAGTAACATAACTTTCATAAATTTGTTGAGCTAGCTCTCTAGTTGGTGAAAGAATAACACCTCTGATTTTTCTTTTACCTTTTGGTTTTGGACCTTCTGAAAACTTTTGTAACATCGGAATTGCAAATGCTGCTGTTTTCCCTGTTCCAGTTTGAGCTGAAGCTAAAACATCTTTACCATCTAAAATTACTGGGATGGCTTTTATTTGGATGTCTGTGGCTTGTGAATATCCAAATTGAACCAGTGCATCGTTAATTCTTTTTGTTACGTTTAATTCTAAAAAATTCATATTATACCTCTTCTTTTCTGTGTTTTTTTCAAAATAAAAGCGAGTAATGATAAATATCAATATCTCGCTTTTTTATTTTTATCTGTCGATAAGTTAATAATTTTTGCTACATATCACTATTTGATTCTTTAATCCGTTTACTTCCTTAACAAGTATAAACGTTTAAGAGAAATAAAGCAAATAAACTTACCTGTTTTAAAGCTTTTATTCTATATATTTTACAATAGTCAAACAATCAATTGAAATTGATTTACATAAAGCGTTTACAACCCATTTTATAGAATTATAATTTTTTCTGGATGGATTATTGCCGGAATTGACTTTGTTGAACTTTTGTAAAAAACAAGTAAATCTTGATCTATAAGCATTTCTTTAATCAAAGGTCGATAGTCATTACTTTCAATAATATTCAAAAAATCATCACTAATTTCAACTTGATTGTCAGCACTAACTAACTGTTTGTTAAAAAACATATATTTATGTGCCATAAAATCATCATTGTTATTAATGACTAAAATTTCTGGTACATATTTTGGTGGCATACTCATCATCATTGGTGTCGTTTTTCTAAGATAGACAAATACTTCACGACCAATTTCAATACCTGCTGTATTAATTAATCGAAATTTACTATTGTCATAAATCCTAACAGCATCATTAATAATTAATACTTCTTCATCCCCATTTTCCAGTTTGACCCTAATTAATTCATTGTCATCATGGTCAATTAATATTTGGCTAACTGTTGCTTGTTTTTTAATAATATCACTCATAGTATCCCTACTTTCTGTAAGCTTTTAAAAGTTTTATCTATTTATATTATATCACTTTCATTGGCTAAGCAGTTAATGACTACTTGTAAAGCATTTATTATATTTTCTAAATCCATTGTTGCAACATTTTCATCACGCTCTTTTAACTGCATTGGAATAAGTGGAATGTGAATAAAACCAGCTTTAAATTTATGACTACCCAAATCATTTAAATAAAGGATATGGTATAAACTAGAATTACAAACAAAAAGACCAGCACTGTTAGATATCTCATTTAAAATATCATTTTTTGTTAGTGCCGCTTCAATTTTACGTAAAGGCAAATTAGATAAATAAGCAAGCTGCCCATCATAGTGGATTGTTTCATCTTTTGGCATATAACCATCATTATCTTGAATCTTAGCGTCCATTAAATTAATTGCGACTCTTTCTAATGAGATCTTACTACGACCGGCTGCTTGGCCCACACAGATAACATAATCAGGCTTATACTCTTCAACATATTGACTCAAAAGATTTTTGGCTTCATTAAATTTTGTTGGCAATTGTTTTTTTATTAAATCAATGCCAGCTATTTTATCACTTAAAGCCAATACTGCTTCATAAGATGGGTTTATTTTATCTACTCCAAAGGCATCAAAACCGGTTATTAATAGTTTCATATTGATTACCACTTTCTAGTATTAAACATTTTCTTTATAAAAAATAATTGCCTCAGGTTTTTCATATTTGAGGCCAAAACCCATTACACCAAATACTTTAGACTGAGTGTAATTAAGATTAATAGAAATAATTTCATGTCCCAAAGCTAAAAGCTCATTAGCTTTAAGTTTTGTTTCACTGATTACATAATCTTTTAAATCTCCTTTTATTGAAATTGATTTTACCATAGTCGACTTCTTTTCTAGATACATAATACATTACTTCTTGATTCAATAATTATACCATCAAAACAGCTAAACAATAAAAAAACAAACATCAATCAAATGCCTGTTTGTTTAATTATTATTTATTTTCTAAACACTTTTGACAGTATCCAAATATTTCTAACTTATGCCCAGTTATTTCAAAATTATAAGTCACCTCTAATTTTTCTTCATAAACAGAAAGTGGGCAATAGTTTATTTCAATTTTTTCCTTACATCCCAAACAAATTAAATAATGTGCATGATCAGCCTTGTTTAAAGAATACTTAGCTAAGTTTTCTTCAATTGATGACATTTTTATTAATAAGTTTTTTTCAACAAATAATGTCAAAGTTCGATAGATTGTCGATAAACTAATTGTTTCATCTATGTCTTTTGCTAACAAAAACATTTCCTCAGCCGTTAGTGATTCTTCACTATTTTTTAAAATGTCCAAAATTACACTTCTTTGTTTAGTGTTTTTTATTTGGTTGTCTTTAAAAATGTTTAAATTTGATTCTTTCATTAAAATCACCTCATCTATTTTTAATGATGCTTCTAAAAAGTAAAACAATTACAAAAATGATTGAATTAATCATAACTATTGTGGCCCCCGTTGGCAAATTTAGCACATATGAAATAAAGATTCCTAAAACTACCGAAGACACTGAAATGATTGTAGAAATTAAAATTGTATCCTTAAAACCTTTTGAAACAAGTAGAGCCGTAACTGTTGGGAAAATTATCATACTAGATATTAACATCGTACCGACAACTCTTATTCCCAAAACCACTGTTATTGAAGTTAATATTGAAACTAAATATTTCATGTTGTCAGTATTTAAGCCAATAACCGATGCAAATTCTTGATCATAGGTAATTGCAAAAAGACTATTGTAATTAAATATAATTAAAACAATAACGACAATTGACAATAAAATCGATAAAATTACGTCAACTCGACTGATGACTAAAATACTACCAAATAGATAAGAGAATAAATCAATGTTAAAGCCTTGGGCTAAACTTGAAATTAAAACTCCTAAAGCAACTGCAAAAGCTGAAATTAATCCAATCGCCGCATCACCATTAATACCGGCTTTATCATTTAACTTAATAATAACAAAAGATGCAATAATGACTAAAGGTATTGAAACAATTAATGGTGATTGATTAAAAAAAAGCGCAATTGCAATCGTTGCAAAACTCACGTGAGCTAGACCATCACCAATCATTGATTGTCTTTGTAACACTAAAAATATTCCTAAAAAAGCAGATGACAGTGCAATTAGCGAGCCAACCAAAATTGCTCTCAAGATAAAATCATATTGTAAAGATTCACTTAAAATATATAATAAATCACTCATATAGTTATCCCCCAATTAAACATGTAGTCCACCTGCATACTTGTTAAAAGCCATTGAATTTTCAAATTCATTTTGGCTTCCAAAGAAAAGTATTTTTCTATCCAATAATAAAACTTTAGTCAGATATTTTTCAATTGCACCCAAATCGTGTGAAATCAAGATAATAGTGACACCACTTTTATTAATTTCTTCTAAAACAGTATAAAAATCTTCTCTAATTTCTGGGTCAAGCGCACTTGTTGGCTCATCTAAAATTAGAAGTTTTGGGTTTGAAACCAAACTTCTAGCTAAAAGCACTCGTTGTTGTTGACCTCCAGAAAGCTCTCCAATTTTACGTTGACTCAAGTCATCTATTTTTAAACGTTCTAATATTTCCATGACTAAGTCATTATCTTTTTGATTATAAAATTTTAACAATCCCTTATTAGCTAACAGTCCTGTTCTAACTATTTCTTTAACAGTAGCAGGAAAGTTGTGATGATCTCCAAATGTCTTTTGTGGAACATAACCCAAGGCCTTATCTTCAATTATATTTTGATGATAAACAACTTCACCACTAACAGGAGATAATAACCCTAATAAAACTTTGATTAAAGTTGTTTTACCAGAACCATTTGGGCCAATAATGCCCAAGTAATCACCAGCGTCTAGCTCAAAATTTAAATTATTTAATATTTTAATTTTTCCGTATTCAAAGTTTAAGTCTTTGACGGTTAATATTTTATTTCTCATAGCCTAAACCTTCCTTTAGTTTTTCTAAATTGGCACGCATTATTTCTACATAAGTAATGTTAGATTGAAGCTCTTTTTTTGATATGTTGTGAGCTCCATGCAATAACAACATTTTAGCCCCTGTTTCCTTTGAAATAATTGTCGCAACTTTTGGATCTACCAACTCTTCATAATAAATCACTTTAATTTCGGCTTTTTCTAAGGTTTTAATCAGCTCAATTATACGATTTGGAGTTGGCTCAGCATTTGGCGAAAAACCAATGTATGGTGAAATGTGATTTAAATTATAACGTTGTGTAAAGTATCCAAAGGCAAAATGTCCTCCATAAATAATTGTATCAGTTTTCGTCTTTTTAAATGCTTCAATAAAACTTTCATCTAAGGCTTTGAGCTCTTCAATGTATTTCTCGCCATTTTCTGTATAGAACTTAGCTTCTTTACTATCTACTTCAATTAGACCGTTCATAATATTTTTGACCATTTGTTGAGCGTAAACTGGATCTAGCCATGTGTGAGGGTCTTTACCATCAACGTGGTCATGGCCATCATGGTCATCATGTTCATCATGGTCAATGTCAATTAAATTTAAACCTTCACTTAAGTTAATTACTTTTAAATTTTCACTTCCAATATCCTGGACCATCTTAAGGGCCCATGGCTCCATATGCTCACTTGTATAAATAAAAACATCCGCTTTTCTAATTTTAACAACATCTTGTGGTGTCGGCTCATATGAGTGAGCTTCAACACCAGGTGGTAATAGTAAACTTACCTCACCTTTATCTTTAACTATTTGTTTGGCAAAATCATATTGCGGAAATAGTGTTGTCATTATTTGAATTTTATCATTGTCATTTTTTACTTGCTCACTTGAACAGCCCACAAGACTGCCAATGATTAATAAAGTAATTATTATTCTAATTATTGATTTAGTTTTCATATGTAAACCTCCAATGCAAATGACAATCATTCGCAACTAAGAAATTATACAATATAAAAGTATCTTAGTCAATAAAATATCTTTATTAGACAACATTTTAATGTTAATATTCATTTTAAATAGCAAAAAACCACTTTTGCAAGTGGTTTTGAGATTTAACAACTATTATTTATTAACTTTTTCAATTATTGCCATTAGAAAGGCTGGAAGATCTGCTGGTGTTCTTGATGTAATATAATTTTCGTCAACAACGACTCCCTTATCAAGCCAGTTTGCACCTGCATTAATTAGATCATCTTTAATTGAGGGATAAGATGTGACATTTTTACCTTTGATATTTGCAGATGAAGCTAACAGCCATGGTCCATGACAAACTGCTGCAATCGTTTTATTTTGCTCATCAAGATCTTTAACAAACTTCATCGTCGCTTCACTTCTACGCATATAATCTGGTGAAAATCCACCTGGAATGACTATGGCATCATAGTCACTTGCGTCTACATCACGTGAGGCATGAGTACTTTTTTCAGTTAAGCCTGATTTGGCTGTATAAACTGTATCTTTATCTGTCCCAACTAAGTCAACTAAAAAACCAGCTTCCAATAATCGGTAATATGGATAAATTAGTTCTCTAGCATCAAACATATTTTCGATCAAAATCGCAATTTTTTTCATTAAATCACCTTTCTTTCTTTGTCTAAACACCCTATTAAAGCAGTGCTTACGTATTATTATTATACAATTTAAACCACTTAGCTTCCATTATGACACTTATAGGATCTATATACTAACAATAATCAAAGAATAGCCCACAACATTGATAAATTTTTTGGCTTTGACTTATTTTTTAAGATTGTTGTAATATTGAATTAAATTATTTTGAATAATATTTGAAGATAAGGTTAAGCGATATTCAACATCTGCAATTTTTTCTAACATTTGCTCTGTCATCTCTCTTTTACTCATAATCACTTCATTAGTTTTCAAGTTATAAACTTGTGAGTTTGCTGCTGAGTAAAAGAAATCTTTGGTTAAAAAACTACCTTCTGGGAAAATTACACTGTTATCACTAACATTAAAAATGTCATTACCTAATTGATAATCATTATCTATATTTAACATATTAGCAAGTGTCGGAAAAACATCGATCATACCAATTGGCTCACTAACTGTTTCAACAGCTACTTTATCTTTTGTCCAAATTAATAGTGGTGTTTTTTGAACTTGTTGCAAAAAGGCATTGTCGATTTTTATAAAATTTTTATCTGAATTATCTAGAACAGTATCACTTTCACCCTGATAATTATATAGCATTTCATAGTCAGCTTCACTAATACTTGCATGGTGATCTCCATAAATAATAATTGCAGCATTATCTAATAAATTTGCAGCTTCCATTTCTTGGAAAAAATACTTTAAGGCATCATCAGCATAGCGCATTGATTTCAAATATTTTGAGATCTCACTACCTTCTAAATAACCCGTATCAAATTGTTGATAATCTGGTAGTACATCAAAGGGATGATGGTTAGTCAAAGTAATTAATTTTGCCATTATCGGTTTCTTTAAAGCAGCTTTTCTGTTTTTTAACTTATTTACTGATTGTCTAAAAAAAGACATATCACTTAAGCCTAAACCAATTTCTTCATCAATAATATAGTCATCTTTACCAAGAACTTCTTGATAGCCAAGGTTTGGATGCATTAAACTTCGATTCCAAAAATTAGCATTATTACCGTGCATACTCATTGTGTGATAACCTTTGTTTACGAGTAATTTTTGTAGAGATTCAAATTCTTTTTCATAATGGTCAATAAAAACAGTACCATTATTAATAGGATATAGTGATGTGTTAAAAGTAAATTCAGAGTCACTACTTGTACCAACTGAATGTTGCGGATAAAAATTATCAAAAAATAAACCATCTTTTGTTAATTGATTTAAAAAAGGTGTGACAGGTCCATTATTAAAAGTTAAATCCATAGCAAAAGTTTGAACACTTTCATAATGAATAACATAAATGTCGCGATTTTCTAAAATATCTGTATATTTATTTTCTATTAATTTTTTTTGATTAGCTTTGACTAAAGCCATAATATCTTTATCAAAATCTCCATAATCCGCACTAACTGACCTTGGTATTGTCACAGTTTTAATCATATCTACCATTGAAAATGTATAAATACCAAAGTTTTCTACAAGGTATTCTCGATTCCACTGTTTAACCAAGCGACTAATATCAGGCCCTGTAATTGTTGGAGCTATAAGTAATAATATAGCTAAAGCAGCAAAAAATGGGTTTCTAACTTCTTTTCTTTTGGATATTTCTATAGTTTGTTTATGAAAGTAACCATTACGTTCTAACTTTTTATAAAATAAAATAAAGATAATTAATGGAATTAAAAACAACAATATTTTTATATCAAATGTATTAATAATACTACTGCTCATTTCTTTTAAATGGCTACTTTGATTTACAATACCAATAGAAATAAAACTTTTAAAATGTGTATAATACATATAATTAGCAATACTTAAAAATGTAAAAAAGCCTGAAAAAACCAGATACAAATAATTGCGTCTTTTATTTATAAATAGAGTTGCGATTAAAACTATTATTATCAAGATGGCAATACCTACTAAAATTGGTTTGATTTTAAATATTGAACCAACTGTAACACACCTTAAAATAAAATCATTTAAAACACCGCTAAGTACTAGACCCACAAGCAAAACATTGTCTTGCAATAATTGTTTTATCACATTAATTAATTTTTTGAATTTAAACATTTTATTTCACCATCCTTAAATAACATTTCATTTGGACTATAATTATACTACTTTCAAGCAAATTCTACTATTTGTAGTATATATTATTTAGACATTTTTTATTATATATAATTATTGAACTTACTACTAGTTTTACTATCAAAAGTCCAATTGTAAAAAAACAATTGGACTTTAACTATAGGGTCTATTTGCTAAATAAAAATTAATCTTTTCGCTTATTTAATTGGACATATAAAAGTGTTGGCATTGATTTATCAAATATTGTTTCTACACTAATTTGCTTTACAAACGTAAAACCAACTTTTTCAATAACTCTTTTAGATTGCTCGTTACTTTTAAAATGAGCACACATCAAATAATCATAGTCCATTTTTAAAAACAAAAATTTTATTAAAGGTTTTAACGCTTCTATCATTAAACCTAAACCCCAATATTCTTTACTTAAAACATAACCAACTTCACGACCACTTAAGATATTATAATCTTCACTTAAAAGATTTTTGTAAATTTTTTCAATACCAATTGAGCCAATGACCTTATTACTTTCCTTTAACTCTAATGCAAAGACATTTTTGTTTTTTATAAAATTAAATAAAACTGTTTTAGAATGATCAAGATTAATGTGAGGCAGCCAACCCGCCATTTGGCCAACGCCGTCAACACTGGCATACGCATATAAATCATTCAAGTCACTATCTCGCCAACCTCTAATGATTAATCTATTAGTTTGTAAATTAACCCTACTTGCATCTAATTGAGCAACTCTATATGTCTTGCGCACAAAAACCCTCTTTTCTAAGTTATTTTTATTTTAGACTCTAAAATAACGCCAACTATTAAAATAAATAATATAATTACTAACCAGTATACAAAGGCTAAATTTTCATTAAGCTTTGCGATTTGTTGAGCAGACATTGTCGAGTTGATTTTTTCAATATTAATCTTTTGAATAAAATTTCCAAAATAATTAGCAAATACAGCCCCAAAATTTACTCCTAAAGTTAAAGCTATAGATAATATTTTTTTATTGTTATAAAGCGACAACATAGTTATTAACAATAAAAAGACATAATAGCGATAATTAAAAACAATGTAAGCAAATAAATACTGATTATTAGCTAAGACACTAAAAACAGTAAAAGATATTGCAAAAATAAATAACTCAACTATAAAAAGTTTAACCTTACTTGTTTTCATTTTTTCTCCTATAAAATGCCACTTTGTAAATCCTCAATTAACTGTTCAAACAATTTAGCTGCAAGTTTGCCAAAATTGCTACAACCACCACTAGCTGGGCACATTGTGTTACAGTCAACTGTATCAAATAAATTGTTAAAACGTTTGTACCATTCTCTACATGCTTTTTTAAGTGCATCATTAGAACTTGGTGCTGTTTTATTTGCATACATTGATGCTAAACCTGCATAGCCCCCAATTAGCAGGCCACAAACGTCACCGACAAACATGCCACCACCAAAGGCTGACATTAAAACTTTAGCATCATCACTAACAATAAGTTCATACTTATCAATAATTGCTCGATAGACTGCCTCAGCACAATTATATTTACCACGATTTTTTTGATCTTTTGCTAAATCATCTGGCATATAAAAATAAACTCTTTCATCTAAATTCATAACATATCACCTTTAATATATTGTAACATATTGTTTTTTCTTTATTTTTATTTTCTAGACAAAAAAATATAGCAAAAAAAAATAGTTAAGTGTCACAAAAAATAATATGAAAACACAATTTAACACCAGCCGCTAAGGAATTTATAAGTGTTTAAATTGCTAATAGTTTAATAATTATTTAAAATCACAAATAAAAAAAGTCGCTTTCAAAATTTGAAAACGACGTTTATTTTTTTGATAATTTGTAACTTAAACTGTTTCTGGTTTTGGATAAGTTTGATCTTTTAAGTCAACTGTTACTGTCTGCATAATATGACGATTTCCGGCAACTGGACGATCACGCATATCACGTTTAAGCGCAACAATTGTATCTATATGTTCAATACCCTCAATTACTTTACCAAAGGCAGCATAAGCTCCATCTAAATGAGGTGAGTCAGCAGCCATTATAAAAAACTGAGAACCAGCACTATCAGGATGAGCTGATCTTGCCATTGATAAAACACCTTTGTGATGATTTAAATCATTGCTAAATTTGTTTTGTGAGAATTCACCTTTAATACCATAACCAGGTCCACCCATACCACTACCATCTGGGTCGCCACCTTGAATCATAAAGCCTGGAATCACTCGGTGGAAAATTGTGCCATTATAAAAATTTTTACTAATTAGGTCGATAAAGTTATTAACCGTATTAGGGGCAATTTTTGGATAAAGTTCAGCTTTAATAACGTTGCCGTCTTCCATTGTTATTGTTACGATTGGATTATTGTTTTCCATTTTATTTCTCCTTTTTGTTTGAGTCTTATTAAATACAACTCAAACTTAATTTATATTTTTTTACTACATTGTTTATTATATCATAATAAATTACTGATTATTAATTAGTGCCTAAGTGATTTATAGATCACGATTAGCATAAAACTGATAATCAATTTTACGGGCTAGACACCAATCTTTAACATCACGTGTAATTATTATATCCGTATGGCTTAACTCTTTAATACTTTTTTTACCTAAAGCAGTCATAATAACAGCCATTTCTTTTTTCCAATGATTTAGTGTCTCTATTGTTTTTTCAACACCCTCAGTTTCAACCATGTTTAAGATAACACCCGAAAGCCCTACAGCCTTTGCTCCTAGCGCCAAAGCTTTAATTATATCCAAAGGATTTCTAACTCCACCCGAAGCAATTATATCTATTTTTTCTATATAATCTTGGGCTTCCAAAAGCGATATTACAGTTGATTGACCAAAAGTCTCTAAAGATTTAAACTCACTATTTCTACGACGAAAATTTTCAATGCTTGCAAAGTTTGTACCACCAAAGCCACTCACATCAACACTTTTTACACCTAAATCATATAAGGCTTTTATGGTCTTTTTACTCATTCCAAAACCAACTTCTTTTACAATTACTGGCACATCAACAT